>ENA-OSET01000044-OSET01000044.1-sediment-metagenome-genome-assembly--contig:-NODE-44-length-139566-cov-8.925521_pt1 | contig 139566 bp, 127 predicted proteins | sample MGYA00237882_ERZ534229 | MGnify/ENA primary metagenome ERZ534229 (study PRJEB26408, sample SAMN06266212) | sediment metagenome | isolation source: Hudson Canyon methane seep mesocosm | place... | reverse complement strand
TTATGGGGGCGACTTGGCTTCGACGCCGGTGACGAAACCAAAGGTGCATGTCGAGTGTACAGTGGCACTCGTACTCCAATCGCTGTAATCAATAGTTGCAAATGATGACAACTACGGTGCTCAACTAGCTGCGTAAGCAGTGAAAGATCACTTTTAGGGCTACGGCCCTATCGGTCTGTAACAAGGTGCCTGTATCGCGCTGCAGACTGTCACTTAGAACAGGATCGCAAGAAGGCACACTCAGGGTCATTTTGTTAAATTTAACTGAGCTCGCCAACCACGTCCTGCCCGTTGGGCTGTGGAAGGTCAAATTAATTAACGGAATCTAAACATGTAGAGCCGATGGCAGAGTGCTGGCGGACGGGGGTTCAATTCCCCCCGCCTCCACCAACAACAAGTCCCGCAAGGACTTTTAAAGACCCGCAAAGCCAGTTAAATCAAGCTTTCGCGGGTTTTTTATTGAACAATATTTTAACGTATTCCCTGCTCAGCGCATGCAAAAGTTCAGCAACATCGAACCCTGTGCGCAGAGCCATATGTACTCATAAGATCAAACACCAAAAGTAAATCTCATGAAAGTCCAACCAAGAGCACAAATTATTTCAGCGATTATATGTATCGCCATATTGTCTGCTACCGCTTACATGCTAGGTAAGAATCTGACCGTCGATAGAATGCTGAAATATGATGAGTATTACACTTTAGAGCGCTCTGTTGGGTTTGAAAAGTTTGACGATTGGCTTAGTGTCTATTCACGGAATGCGAAAACAGCGAAAAAACCACCACTACAGTATTGGCTCACGGGACTGAGCATTAAGCTTGGAATGGACAATCTACGCGCGCTAAGAATTTGGTCCGTAGTCTTTTATATCGGATTATTGGCTACGGCGGGCTGGCTAGCCGCTCGCGTCAGTCGTAATGTTTGGTCGGCGCCTGCCGCTATGCTGTTTTTGTTGAGCTCTCCGTTACTGCTCTCTCTAGCTCGATCTGGGATGCTAGACATTGGGATGAGTTTTTTCTTAGTACTCGCCCTTCTGTTTTTTTTCGAGGCATTAAACAAACCAAAACTATGGTTCGCGTGCGCAATCGCCATTGGACTAGGGGCTCTCCAAAAAGCGCCTATCGCCATACTAATGCTTGCCATTGTGATTCTTTCTCAGCATCTTACTAGTAATTCCGCTTTCGCTTGGAAAAATCTCAAGCGCCAACCGTTTTTCAAAAACGGACTAATTAGCGCTATCGGACTCGTCTTAGCTTGGCCTCTAATTCAAACCTTTAACTATGGCAGTCGATACTTTAAAGAAGCGTACCAAAAAGAAATGTTCCGCCGCTTCAAGCCTAGTGGCGATGAATGGGGAAAAGAGGACGGTCCCTGGGTTTGGCTTGACTGGCTTTGGTCCGACTGGGGCTACTTAGCTATTATTGCTCTAACAGCCATCGTATTGGTATTTGCTATCCCCCGATTTAGACGTGATTTTTGGCTAATTGGATTAGCAAGCTGTGTCGCTGTCATTTTGATTTCGTTTTCATTTGCTAAGGGAAGCATATATATGCGCTACCTTGCTGTAGTGCTTCCAATGATTTCAATAATTTTATGCGCGGTGCTCTCCAATTTTGAACGCGCTAGGTTTCTGCCTGCCTTGCTCGCCTCGGCTTTCTTGATTGCCTCATGGCCTAACCTTACTCGTGTATACAGTGATAATTTCGACGGTGGGGCTACAAAATACAACCATGATAAAGTCGAGTCATACATCGTTGCGATTGACGGCGTACTTGAAGCACATGACCACCTCATAATCGACAGAACATTAGTGCCAGCCGGTGCGTATGGCTATTTTGGGAAAACCACACAAGAAGCACTTGTGCTTAAGTTAAGTCGAGACTCTCACGCCAAGGAGTTTAAGAAACGAGTTTCTGCGTTCAGCGAAGACACCGCTAATCTCTATGGGCTAATTGCTACTGACAACATCCATACACTCCAAGCGACAGGAAAACCGTATGTTATCGTCAAAGACTTAGGCGACGTAAAAGTATGGAAGCTCCTTTGAGATTCGCCCTGCGTCTACGAAGGACGTGCTTCGCGCTCCGCAGACTCTCTGGCACTGTGTGTAATATCCAAATATAAGTTGTAGATTGCGATGCCCACTGGGAACAAATTCGACAGAATCCCTACTGAATCGTTCTTGCCAAAAATAAAATAAGACAATAACAAACATGAGCCTACTAGGCTCATGACCCAGAACACCCTAGGAAAAGTAGGTTTCTTCTCTTTAGTTGACGAAATTAACTGAACAATCCAGCGCCCCGCAAACACGAGCACGCCTAAATAGCCCACTATTTTCCATGGCGTAACGGAAGCACCTAGAAACTCAAACAGCACATCATTCATATCGAGGCGCTTCAGAAACATCGACTTTCGCATCAACCATTCGATTCAAATACCAACCTACACCCACCAAGTCATAGATGCCGCGCATTGCTCTATTGAAGTTATTATATTTCGAAACACCCTCCGTCCTCGGGCGATGATTGACGGGCACTTCTACTATTCTAAAACCATTCGCAACAAAAAATGCTCCCATAAATCGGTGCAATCCGTTAAACGGCGGCAGATATCGAATCATGTCTTTGCGAAAAATTTTAAGCGAGCACCCAGTGTCCCTAATACCATCCTTCACAAACTGTCGCCGAACGGCATTCGCGACCCGCGACGCCACCCTACGATCCCAAGTATCCTTGCGAACTTTACGATATCCGAAGACTGCATCGCCCTCTGTCAGGTGCGCAAGCATGCCTTGAATGTCGCTAGGGTCGTTCTGGCCATCCCCATCCATTGCAACGCAAATATTTCGGTTCGCCGTTTGCAGTCCAGCCAGCATCGCTGCACTTTGCCCTCTATTCTTACTAAATCCAATACAAGTAACGCCATCAACAGAGGACATGCGCTCCCATGTGCGGTCTGAACTGCCGTCATTAACAGCTATCACTTCAGCGTCTGGCTGGCATTTTCGAATTTCCTCAAGAACGGACACCACACATTCTTCTTCATTGTAGAACGGTACAACGATGCTAATAGCTTGAGGCTCAGCAGGTTCCATCTTGCTCATAATTGATTCCAATAGAATATAAAAGTAAGACGGGTTCTAGATCAAATTTTGGCCACTAAGATATAACCGTCTTTTGCATTATTTAACCATAGAAAACAGCAGTTTGATATTGCATTAAAGTCTCAATTCCCAAACACCTAGCGATAATTTCTCTGGATAATAGTCGACTGGATAGAAACAAGTTTGAGAAGCTCGTTCTATTTTTTTTTGCAAAAGCTAAGCCGTACAAAAAAACGTACAACGAGCAGATCAGCCCGACTAATATCAAGAAACGAGCGATCCATTAATCTGCAACCGGTAACAAACTAACAAGCACCGTATGCTTTGTTCGTCAGCCAAATAAACTGATACGGTTTCAATTCAAGAAAGCCATGTAGGTCTCGATAGTGATTGCCCGTCACGAGATCGATCCAGTCATCAGTCCCTACTAGGTTAATTGCGGTGAGAGGAATCGTTTGGGTTTGGTCGGAGATGTTATGAATCGCAAAGATACTTTGCTGTCGGTTTAAGCTCTGGCGCCAGAAGGCGAAAATCTGATCACCAAGGTGCAAGGTATATTGCGTGGCATTTGGGTGAAATGCGGGCTGCTCAATACGCAACGCAATCAGCGATTTAAGACGCGAAAATACTTGATAATGCTGGCTATCTGAATCGCTCAAATGCCCTTTTAGTAAATCGTAATCCCATTGATGCCTGTTGATTCCTCGATTGTGCCCACTTGCCGCCTTACGCTCATAGTCATTGCCGGTCGCTAGTAAGCTATGAACATATATTGCTGGAATACCCTCTAACGCGAGCACGATGGCATGCGCACAATAAAAGCGATCGAACTGCCAAGAGTCCTCGCCATTGACTGTCCCACGCAATGCATCAAAAAGGCTAATGTTGATTTCGTAGGGTTTCTTAACGCCTGACTCCAAAGCCCGCCATGAAACACTGCCACCGTGCGACTCCATCACGTCAATGAGATTTTGGATTTCCTCCTCGGACAGCAAGCCTTCGGCCGGTCGCAACCCGATGCCGTCGTGCGAGGCGAAAAAGTTCAAGTACGTCGTTCCCATCTGGGCGGGTGGCATACTCATTAACCAGTTCTTTAAGTAATGCGAATTGCCCGTTAGTAAGGTGTTTAGTAATAAAGGTGGCAATGAAAAGTTGTAAACGACATGTGCTTCGTTAACGTTACCAAAATAGGACAAGTTCTCCCTGTTAGGGATATTGGTTTCGGTGATGATGACCGCGTCAGACTTCTTCGCTTCTATCAATGAACGCAACAGGCGAACAATTTCGTGTGTCTCAACGAGATTAAGGCAGCTGGTACCAACACGCTTCCACAGAAATGCAACGGCATCTAATCGAAATATGGCCACACCCTGTTCGATGTAGTCGTTAATGATGCGAGTAAACTCAAGCAAAACCGCTGGATTTTCGAAGTTCAAGTCGACCTGGTCATGGCTAAACGTACACCATGCATGCTGAACTCCTTGCGCGGTTTCGACGCGACGCAACAATGGAGATGTGCGCGGACGCACGACGTCAGACAAGTCATCATCCGGCTCAGCCGTTGCGAAATAGTCCAGTCCGGGGCTTTTAGACTCACAAAAGTTTTTAAACCAACGACTTTCCGCTGAGCAGTGATTAATGACCAAGTCGGCCATCAGCTTATAATCGCCAGCAATCGAGGATACATCTGACCAGTCACCGAGTTCGGGGTTAACCGTCAGGTAATCGATCACCGAAAAGCCATCGTCCGAGCTGTAGGGAAAAAACGGTAATATGTGAACGGAGTTAATGACACCTTTAACGTATTGATCCAGAAAATCATGCAAGCTTTCAAGCGGTTTGCGCGTAGGCTCGACAAAGCTATCGCCGTAGGTGATCGCGATAATGTCACGCTCATCCCAATGATTCTGAAACTGCCCAGCGACGGGTCCTTTAGCAACAGCTTCTGCTTCGACGATATGCATGGCATCGATTAAACTGTCGGCGATAACTCCCCGCTCTGCAATACTAAGCTGCTTATACACAACTTCTAGGTGCGCTACGACACGGTGTTTTAACTCACTAACCATCACGCCACTCCGAATTCTCTATTGTCTTCTTCAACCGCGGTTTTAAGCTGCTCAAATACATCAGGAATGGCGCTCACCACTCGGTTCCAGCTTGGTATAAACGGCTGTTCCATCGGGTTATCCAGAAACTGTTCCCCGGCTTTCATGATGTTTTGCGCGAACAACTCAACCGCCTTTTCTTCTGCATGCGTATCAAAGCCCAGACCATTGATTAATGCATCATTGCGATAGGTCTCGATAAAATCGAGCGCAATACGGAAGTAAGTCGCTTTGATAGAGCGGAAGGTTTCCGGGCTAAACACTACGCCGTTCGTCGCGAGCTTTCTAAACACTGCTTTTGAAATATCAATCGACATTTTTGAGAGACCGCCCGAGTCATCGTCGGCCGATAATTTTTGGTGTTTATGGTCATAGATATCCGCTATATCGACCTGACATAAACGGTTTGTCGCATAGTTTCGCTTCACTTCTGACAACACGCCGATCTCAAGCCCCCAATCACTTGGAATGCGAATGTCGTTCAGCACATCAATACGAAACGAAAACTCACCCGCTAGCGGGTAGCGATAACTGTCTAGGTATTCAAGGTAGTCCAACGGACCGAACACTTTTTTCAACGAGCGAATCATCGGTGTGACCAATAGACGACTAACACGACCATTGATTTTTCCATTCGCGACCCGCGCGTAATAGCCCTTACAAAACTCATAGTTAAACGCAGGGTTAGCAACAGGATAAATCAGTCGCGCGAGCAAGCCTCGCTCGTAAGTGACTACGTCGCAGTCATGCAATGCCAATGCTTCAGAGCGCCCTGACGCAAGCGCGTAACCCATACAATACCAAACATTTCTTCCCTTACCCGGCTCTTTTGGTGCTAGGCCTTCTTCCTGTAAGCGCGCATCAAGCGCACGAAGACGTGGGCCATCATTCCACAACACGCGATGGTGCTGAGGTAGTCGGCCAAAGAACTTAAGGGCTTGCCTATACTCATCAATATTCGCGCGATCTAAACCAATGATAATCTCATTTAAGTAATTGGCTCCTTGCAGCTCATCGATAATATTCGGTAAGGCGTCGCCTTGTAGCTCTGAGAAAAGAGACGGCAATATCAGCGACATCGGCCGAGATTTCGAGAAATTAACCAACTCTCGCTCTAGCTCCTCCAACGGACGATGAGAAAGATTATGCAAAGTCGTGATAATTCCATTTTGGTAAAAGTCACCCATGTTGAGCCTCTCTAGTTATTGTCTTATCACACTGTCTCGCGATCGAGCAGCATATTAATAGATTCATTCCAGCCCGCTGGGCCATCTTGTTCGGTGTAAATAACTTCACCACTTAGCGGCGGCAATTCTGGCGGCGTGTGAACAGGAGACCTGACAACAACTGCCACGTCAGCAGCGCTTAGCATCGCCACGTCGTTTTGACTATCGCCTAGTGCGACCATGCAAGGCGTATTGCTCTCGCTTGTTCCTAGATACTGCTTCAGCCACAGCATCGCCTGCCCTTTATCGCACTGGCCTTGCACATGAATGAAGCGGCCACCTTTGAGCGTGACCAAGCCGCGACGTTCAAGCTCTTTTACAAATACCAGATAGTTCTCTTTTGAGTCCTGCCAAATAAGGGGCTCCGAATAGTCTCTGGCCATCGCATTGACCGCATTGGCTTCACTCAGCCCCGTATGCTGCATCAACTCGGCAGCCGTCCAGTCTGAAAACCCTGCAAAACGAAATCCAAACTCTTGTCTAAGCGCGGCTAAGACATCAAGAATGTCGGCCCGTCGCGCGCCAAAGACTTTTGTGCTATTTGCGCCAGTTTTCTTGGCATATTGAGCTGGGGAATCCGCATGATCGCTTGGAAACACAACCGCAGAACCGTTTTCAATAATGCATGGCCCTGAAAGCACTAGCCCGGAATTAATCAACTCCAACGATAAGTCACTGACTTCACGCCAGGTTTTACTGGTATTGATCACCACCGGAACACGGCTATCTACTAGTCGTTCAAGCGCTGGTATTGCTGCCTGATACGAATAACTATGGTGGTCTAGCAAGGTGCCATCTAGGTCCGTCACCACTAGCAAACGTGGAGAGCTCCCAAGCGAAGTTGAACGCCACGTTGCCCCTACCATCTTGTGGTCACGATCAAGCTGAAGTACGCAATTCGATATACTCGGCACCACAGTTAAGCAACGGCGTGTTATCCGCTCATAGTGTTGAATAAAGCGTTGAATGCCTGACTCATCCATTGTTTGTGTCGCACTTTCGCCGCGCGCCTCTAAGCTGGCGATCAGCTTTTGTTCTTGCAAGCCTCGCCACTGCGCCACACATTCAAACGAAGGTGCTTCGAGCATGATCAGATAGTCCACTTGCGAAAAAACTGACTGATAAGCGCCTGCCAATTGGCTGTTTACCCATGCTCGCCAGACGCCACTGGGGTCTTCATTTCTCTCTAAGGCATTAATGGGTTCTAGCAAGCTTTGTTCAGGTTCAGGCTGCGCTGCCACACACCACCCTTCCAACAGGATGATATCGACAGCACCTTGAACGGTGTCCCAATCTTCTCGATGTTTACGGTCATCTTGCGCTTTATCAAAACGGGGAATGGCAGTGTGGCTAGTTTCGTCTGCGGCTTGAAGGTCAGTTAACACCGACTGCATAAGCGTGACATCGTGCGTACCAGGAACACCGCGCGTCATTAATAACGGGTGTACGGAATCTGCCAAGCTCGCTCGCTCTGCACGGGTTAAGTAAAAATCATCCAACGATAAGCAAACAGTTTTGCGGCCATAATCATGCAGTAAAATAAGACTAAGAAAATTAGCAAGCGTTGACTTGCCGGAACCTTGAGAACCATGAATACCAATAATCAAGGCACCACCATGGTGCGCTTTTAGCTGATTTATCTCGATCGCCACTGGAACGACGTAATCCTTGATATGAGCCCTATATGACTCGGGCAAGGCGTGTTTTTCGAGTTCTAAGCGTATCGTTTTATGCACCATAATTGCGCTTTTTTAGTTTTCTGGTTCAAAAGAATTGTATGTCTAACGAAACCTTGCACAGAATTGGCCAACTCTGCAAAACAATATTTTTACTTCCAAGATTTCAAATATCAGTGCATCCATTCAACGTCAAAAAAGCGCCTTGAGAGCGCAGCTAATAAAAATCACGTTTTCCGTTATGGTAGACCCAATTGAAGAAAAATAGACTTTTTGGGGAGTAAAAATACAAAAACGTAAGGCAAAAAAAAGCACCATCCTATCCCAACATTAGGGAGTAAAATGATGCATCAAGGGGACCATTCTGTTTACCAGGTACTACCGTAATAAAAAAGGCGAATTGTTAATTGCTCTGACCACTCGCCAAAAACTCTCTTAAAAAGACTGCACCTCTTCAGGCTCTTCTTCTACCTCGCGCTTAGAGACAAACTTCTTTCTCTTCCACTGTGTGATACTGAGGCTTCGGTTAACGGTGCGCTTCACTCGATGAGAGCAGCTATTAATCGCATCGTACATATTTGCCGCGGTCTCTTGCACCACGATAGACGAGGTACTTTCGGGTTTGACGATAATCTTGCAGCACTTATCTTCGCCACCCTTTGGGCCATTAATGTCTGACAAACTTACGCTGATCTTAACGATCTTGTTTTTATAACGCCCCAACATCAGCCTAACTTTTGATTCCACATAGTTGCTTAACGCTGGCGTTAAGTCGAAATGGCGTGCATTGATATGAACAAGCATAATTTTTAACCCTTATAATCAAGTGGTATAAAATGGAGCAAACATCAATTGCTCCCTCGTTACTCTTTCTTTACTCTTTCTCGTTACTGTTTCTTTTCTACCTCTTTGATATCTCGCACGTATGGCTTTTTTCGCAACTGTTTAGCGAACGCCTCGTAACCAAAAAGAGTAAATCTGTTCAACTTGGCGACTTTTGCTGAAAAGCGTGTTCGCCTTGAGTGAGATCAATTTAGCAAGACTAAAAACTAATAAAAAATCGTTTATACATTAGCTAATACATCGATTTTCTCGAACTATTGAATTATCCTTCTTGTGTGCTCGAAAAGGATCGACCGGATTTCCCAATCGCCAATTCGATACCTTTAATCTTTCGTTAGCTAGGCAGAAAACCATGTCGGACCTTATCAACTATAAGCACTTAAACTACTTTTGGACGGTCGCCCATGAAGGCAGCATTGCCAAAGCGAGTGGCAAATTAAATGTGACGCCACAGACAATTAGTGGCCAGCTTTCTTTGCTTGAAACGCGCATGGGAAACTCCCTATTCGAGCGTGAAGGGCGAGGCCTTCGCTTAACGGATACGGGCCGTTTGGTACTGCGCTATGCCGACGATATCTTCGAGTTAGGCAGGGAGTTAAATGACGTGCTGCGCGGCGTGCCCGCCTTAGGCCCATCCGAGTTTATTGTTAGTTCAGCCAGCGCTCTACCCAAAACGATTGTCCATAAAATTATTGACCCCGCCCTACACATTGATCAAGACATCAGCCTAACTAGCCTCGAAGGCCCAATTGAGGCCATTCTGGCAGAGCTGGCCATTCATAAAGTCGATTTAGTATTAAGTGACAAGCCGGTGACTGGCGCGCTGAGCATAAAAGCGTACAACCATAAACTAGGCGAAAGCGGCCTAACGTTTTTCGCAGCGCCCAAACTCGCAAAGTCCTATCGACGAGACTTTCCTCAAAGCCTAAATGGGGCTCCCTTATTGATGCCGACGAAACAGAATGAAATTCGCCAGCTGGTGGACTATTGGCTAAACGAACAAAACATCTACCCTATTATTCGCGGACAATTTGATGATAGCGCCCTAATGAAAGCCTTTGGGCAGGCAGGAATGGGGATCTTTTTTATGCCGACCATTATTGCGGACGAAGTGTGCAATGCATTTAAGGTCGAAGTCATTGGGCAAACCGAAGAGGTCACGCAAAAGTTTTATGCGATATCCGCTGAACGAAAAGTGAAACATCCAGCCGTCGTGGCTATTTGTGATGCCGCCAAGCACCATCTTTTTCATTGAGTCTGTGATTAGACAATCCCGATGACCGGTGAAATTCAATGTCAGCGTAATCGTTCAAAAGATAAGAACGATGACTAAGCACCTCACGTTACGAATCAAACCAATCGTAGTCTGGGTATTTTCTAGATCAAAAACATCTTAGGGTCTACATTGGGACAAAAGCCGTCGCCGGCTTCAATCTGCTTTAAGTGGCTTTGTCCGCAAAGCTGCCGTTCGAATGCCTTTTTGTAATCAGGAGATTCCAGCCAGTTAGGCGTTTTTGATAACTAGTGAAAGTGAGTAAAAGCACGCCCTTTAGCATCATCTAAATACCGCAAACTTTGAGCACTTAGCGATATTTTTTGATAGGTATGGAAGCTATATGCAGGTTCCCGAAAGTGCTGCTTTATTTGTTTCATGAAATACTAATTCTTGTCTCACATAAAAAGTTAATACTATGGTTTATATAATTTAATGAACCATGTAAGACCTGAGCCCGATCGTCTAGTGGAGAAGAGTCTATTGTGTTGTTACCCAACACGTCTAAAGACGACGCTTATCTGGTTGCAGAAGAAAATCTGACACGATATCGAGATGCTCAGAATTGAATGGCAAGGACATATAATACCCGTCACCAAGAGCCTTGGTTTGGTAAGCTGTACCCCTAACAAATATGAAGTTGAAGCTACATAACTTAAAATGTTTTATATCATGCTCAAGATTACGGACGAGATCAGGTTGTTTATGAAGGTAATGCTCATAGCGGTTTTCAAAGCCGATTAAGCCTTAAGCGCGGCAACAACCTCAACAGCAGCTCGTTCTCCCGAACGCACGGCCCCGTCCATATACCCACAGCCTATTTCTGAACTTTCTGTTCCTGCCCAATGAATTCTGCCAACAGGCTCACGCAAAGCTGGCCCTGCCGCCGTTAATATTCCTTTGGTTAACGGCGTAATGCACCCGATACTCCATGGGTCTGTCGACCAATCTTTTTCGACGTAGCCAATACTTGAAAGCGCTTTTGGGCCGAAATACCGACTCAACTCTTGCGGTACCAAGCGAGCTCGTTCTGGTTTACTTGCCATGGCTGGCACCTCTGCCGCCGATAAAAACGCAGTAAGTACGCCAATAGATGCGTCTTGAGGAGAGTTATCAAAAACCAACTGCAGCGGCGCGCGGTCGGTGACAACACTGCCATTGAATCCGGCGTCTCGCCAAAACGGTTTGTCATAAATGACTGAATGCTTGATTATAGGGAGCTTTGTTAGCCCTGCCCAACGTTGCACCAGCTCTTTCCGTTGATCAGATAATCCGGTTTTAAAGTCGATGCGCAATGTATCAGCAGGAGCCATGGCGACAACAACTCGACTAGCATGGTAGCGACCTCTGCGCGTGACAACCTCGACAACCCCATTAGCATGATCGCTAACTTCCTCTACCGGTTCATTTAAATGAACTCGTCCTTGCAGGGCTTTTGCTGCATTGATAGACACTAATTGTGAGCCGCCAACAAAACGCAAATCTTGCAAACCGTTGTCGTTCAGCGCAATACCCAGCAAGCCGCCGCTGGATTGAATGTAGTGTAAAAACCAAAGTAAAGAAATACGCTCTGGATAACCCGACAGAACCGCTCGGGTAATGATTCTAAATGCTTCAACTGTCCAAGCTGCAGCACTTTGCGAATGAAGCCACGAAGCTAATGTTATGCTGTCTAGACTCTTTGCGTTATTTGCCTGCCAAGGTTGACCTAAAGGTAATTGATCCGCCATGCCCTGTAGCGTGGTCGCCAAGCGGGTGAAATCATACCCTTGTGCCGCGCTCATTTCGGGTAACAAACCTTTCGAAACCAAGCCCTGAATTTCATACAGCCCCTCGCCTTCGTAAAAAGCGTCGAAGGTCTCTACTCCCATTTCAGCAGCAAACGCCGCAATGCGATCTTGACCGGGACCAATCCACTCACCGCCGCCTTCAACAACGTGGTTATTCGGCAGCGGTAAATTGAGTGTACGTCCACCAACACGGTCTCGAGCCTCGAGCACAACGACCGACTTCACGCCTTGTCGCAGCAGATTATGCGCTGTCGACAAGCCGGCTAATCCGCCTCCAATAACAACGACATCTACTTTTGTTTCTGCGCAAACTAAACGTGTGGGCAATAAACTAAAACCTAAGGCGGCAGCCCCTCCAATCAAAAATTCTCGGCGATTACGCATCAGCTTTTACTCCCTGAATGTAGTTGTTCCGAGCTATCTTGGCCTGCTGTGCATTGAAACGCTTCTAGCCATTGCGCAATCTCTTGTCGCTCATTTTGGCTAACCGTTTTTAAAACTGAAATCATGGCTGCATCCGCATCACCGCGAATATTCTGTTTAATTTCGGTCATGCGCCGAACCAGGTACGTCGAATGCTGCCCGCATAGTTTTGGTGCCAACAAAGCATCGTTGCCTTCCCCGACTGAGCCATGGCAGCCGGCGCAATATTCTTGATAGGCTGAAGGTACTTCGTGGTGGCCATTTAACCCGGCTTCAACAGTAAGGCCGATGTTAGACAAACCCGCCATATAGCGAGCGACTTGATTTTGTCCCGCCAATGTCAGTGCGCGAGCAAATGGAACCATTACCGGAAGATAAGATGAGCCATCACGCAGTTTTTGTAATTTATGCACCAGGATTTTTTCACTTTGCCCGGCTAATCTAGGCACCTCACCGTCGCTACGGCCGCTTCCATCAGCCATATGGCAAGACGCACATGATGCAAATAGTTCTGCACCGGACGTATCTTCCACACCACTCAATACCCAAGGAGATTCTGGCAACGATGCAACGGGCTCTGCGGTGATAACGGCCGTACCATTTAAAAAATAAAAAGCAGTAATTGTTAAGCAAATTAGGACCAACAATACATAGACGGTGGTTTTCACGAACTATTCTCCCGCACGCGTATACAAGCGTCCAACGACTTTCGCCAGCCACATTTTTGGCATCACTTGAAGCATGAGCATTCCGATTAAATTCGACCAGCCAGGTATGCTGGTAGGCTTTCCAGCCAAGCAAGCTTTTACGCCTTGCTCCGCCACATAGGCCGGCGACAGCTTCATAAATTTAGGGACATTTATACCTGCGCCTTGTTCGGGATTGTCTAGCATTTTCGTATCGGTATAACTGGGACACACAACAGTCACCGTCACCTTTGAGTGACTTGCTCTTAACTCTGCGGACAAAGCATGGCTAAACGATAAAACATAGGCTTTTGATGCGGCATAAACATTTTGTCTAGGGATAGCCGTCCATGCAGCGGTTGACGCGACATTTAAAATTCGCCCACTTCCCCGCCTCGTCATTTCCCCCATAAACAAATGCGTTAACGCTGTCAAAGCCACAATATTGCACTGCAAAAGTTTTTCTTGATTCGACAATTCGATATCTGCAAAAAGACCGTTAAACAACACGCCTGCGTTATTGATGAGTACATCTATGTTTAAGCCGAGTCCTTTTACTTCCTTAAGTAAGCTTTGAGCAGCAAAGGGCTCCGCCAAATCACAAGAAATGATATGAGTTTCTATGTTGAACGAAGCCCGTAAGCGCTCTGCTGCATGTTCCAGCTTCTCGATATTTCGAGCAACCAGCACGATGTCGTAACCTTTCGACGCCATTACCTGACAGAGCTCAAAACCAATTCCGTCCGAAGCACCCGTGACCAATGAAGTTTTGCTTTTCATATTACTCTTGAACCCTTTTTATCAGTAAACATTATTAGGGACCGTACCAAGGTATTCTCTACCTTAACGCTGCGAATAGAGAATGTAGCAGAGCAGGCCTTCAAAATATTGACTCCAGGCCTATATGAAATTGACTTGAGATAACCCAAACTATCGAAATGACAAAATAACGGGTCTCTGTGAAATAAAGCGGTTTTATTGCAGCATATGTATTAGTACGGCGTCCTACTAATCAACAGCCTTAAATGAGACATAGTCGAAAAGGAATTAAATTGTCGAGACAAAACACCTCCTCTATTCCAGGAAGCCTAGCCATCAGCTTTTTGCAGTCGCTGACCTCAGTCGTACAAAACAGCGGGATTTCTGAGCAAAAGCTGTTTGCGCAGGCAGGCCTGGTGATCGATCAAACCAAAGACAGCCATCAACGCATTTCTGGCGATGAGTACTGCCGTCTTTTAGATATGGCCGCGAAGGTCTGCAAGGACCCAAATTTTGGCTTACATGTCGGCCAAGCGATAAAACCCGGCCATTACGGGGTGCTAGGCTATGCCTGCATGAGTTCAAAAACACTAGATGAAGTACTCAATCGAATGCAGCGCTATCAAACCCTAGTCAGCGATATCGGGGTTAATCGCTTTGAACTAAAAGATGAGAACGTAAAAATCCGGTTCGATTGCGATGTCCAGCCTTATCCACCAAGGCAACTTTCCGAGGAACATCTTGCGGGCATGGTGACATTTAGCCGTTGGATTAAACAGGAAGATAACTCCCCAGAAAAAATTCATTTTCAACACCCTGAGCCCGAGGATACAAGCGAGCACCAAAGTATCTTTAACTGCCCAGTGTTATTCTCCCAAGCTGAAACCGCCATCTATTACGCCTCCAAATATCTAACCGATCCGCTACCTATGGCGGCACCAGACGTCTCAAAAATGATGGATGGCTATGCAAAAAAACTGCTGGAAAACATGCCCGAAGGCGAAGGGTTCCACGAACAGGCTAGCAAAGCCCTTGTTATATTATTGCAAGACGGAAAACCTAGTTTGGAACGTTTATCTAAGCAGCTGAATATAGACGTGAACACATTAAAAAGTCGTTTAAAGGCTGAAGACATAAGCTACCAGAACTTATTAGATACAAGCCGAAGAACACTTGCCTTAACATACATTGCGCAATCATCGCTCTCGCTAACCGACATCGCTTTTTTACTTGGTTTTTCGGAGCAGAGTGCCTTTCAGCGCGCGTTTAAACGCTGGACAGGGGAAACGCCGATGCGGCATCGAAAAACTCTGTCAGATAACTAAGGCGCGTTCTTGCCGATGCGACGAATTCCTCTAACATATTCGTGCTAAATATAGATGCGTTCAGGTCTTGCATCGTGCATGTCAAACTCAAAGTAACGCTTTCGTTGCAATTCTCAGCATCGAATCAATGCCAAACTGGCTGTTTTATCCCTATCTGAATCTAATCGCTTAGGTTTGACTTGCTGAAATGTTTGCCTATTCATATCGTTCGCTAATTTTGAAAGAGCCAGTGTTATTTGCTTCCGAAAAATGCGTCTTCTTGCAGCCTGCCGCAATACATATACTGATTGAAAACCTTCCTAGCGTAAGCAGCGCGCCCGTGCGATGACCACCTAAAACACTTCGTATTTTTTGATCTATTTATCAATAATATTCGACTTTTCCTTGCTTAAGCCCCTCGCTATGCTTTGGCTATATTGCAGAAAATAACGATTAGCTGGAGAACATAAGATGACTAGTCAAACGATTAAAACGACGGATACGAATACACTTTCGCAGTCAGTTGCCACTAATAAAGTACTACGCAACACCTATACACTGTTGTCGATGACACTGCTATTTAGTGCCGTAACAGCGGCAACATCAATGGCACTCAACCTTCCCCACCCTGGGCTAATCATCACGTTGATTGGCTATTTCGGCCTGTTGTTTGCGACCACAAAGTTCCGCGACAGCAGCATGGGTTTAGTATGCGTTTTCGCCCTCACCGGATTTATGGGCTACACGCTGGGACCCATTTTAAGCGCGTATATGAGTTTGCCAAACGGCGGACAAATCGTCGCAACATCGATGGCGGCAACCAGCCTTATCTTCCTTGCGTTATCTGCCTATGTGCTGACGAGCCGCAAAGACTTTAGCTTTATGGGTGGCTTTCTTATGGTCGGCATTCTGGTCGCCTTTATGGCAGGGTTGGGCGCGATATTCTTCGAGGTAGCAGCCCTATCGCTAGCCGTTTCAGCGATGTTTGTACTGCTCATGTCCGGGTTAATTCTGTACGAAACCAGCAACATTATTCATGGCGGCGAAACCAATTACATCATGGCAACCGTTACGCTTTTTGTTGCGATCTTTAATCTATTCACCAGCCTGCTTCACTTGCTGGGAGTGATGGGAAACGACGACTAATGCACATCGCGCCTACTTGGCTACACATAACTCGTCACCAACACCTAACTAACAAGAGTAACGTCATATGAATATGCAAAACTTATTAAGTCAATTCACGGGCGCAAGCCAAGCCAATCAAACGACGCCGCAAGGTGCGGTGTCTGGCGGCAATGGACTGGGCAACACCTTAGGTAACCTAGCAAGTAATCTTCCTGGCGGACTGGCCGGGGGAGCCGCTGCGGGTGGTGTCATGGCGCTGCTGATGGGCAATAAGTCTGCGCGCAAGTTTGCCAAAAAAACCGCAACCTACGGTGGTGCGGCGGTTCTAGGTGGCCTTGCCTATGGGGCGCTTAAGAACTGGAAAACGAATAACGCACAAGGGGTGTCTGTCTCATACGCGGAGCCTCAATATACCAATCAAAGCCAGACTAATCACCCGCAGCAGATTAACCATCATGCGCAACGCAACCCGTCTCAAACGCCCAACCCGTCGGACAGTGAGCAGGTGTCCGGTGAGTTTCAATTAACCCTAATCAAAGCAATGATTGCGGCAGCAAAAGCCGATGGCCATATCGATGCTGAAGAACAACAAAGCATATTTAATGCGGTTGAGCAGATGGACTTAAACCACGAAATGAAAGGCTTGGTGTTTGACCTTCTTAGGCAGCCTATCTTTATTGAAGAGCTTGCACATAACGCCGTGACCATCGAGCAAAAATCAGAGGTGTATCTTGCCTCTTGTCTTGCGATTAACCCCGACCATCCATCTGAGGAAGCACACCTCAATAAGCTTGCAGCTGCATTGCATCTGCCAGACGGCCTGCCAGAAGAAATAAAGCGCCATGCTCAGCGAGCCTAACCATTCTAAACTGCTGAGCTACCCTATTCTGCTGAGCCATCATGCCCAGCGGGTCAGACGCTAACCAGGCGCAAAGTACCTCGCTATTCGTCCAGAGCGAGCGTCGTATTCAAATTATCATTGCTATTTAAGCACTCTCTCGACAATCGCGCGGGCATCGCTTTCCTTAGCTATGTCCTTTGCGCTTGGCGCCTGCTAGCCGTTACACTTCTAAAAAAATATAGGTCTGCCACTGTGCGTCACTCAAAAGACGACCCTGCCACATAAGGAATGATATGAACCCATTGATCATCGGCGCTGCTGTCATCGTTATCGCCATCCTAATTTTTAATAGTGCAATGAACAAAAACCCCGCAGCACAGGCCTGTGCACAAGAAATACTCGCGCTACTGAAACAAACCCCCGACGCCAAAGCAAAAGACATAGCCGCCATAATGGCGCAACACCAACGCACGCGAGCGGATGCAGGGCAAGTTACTACGCTCGTTAAAACAGGGCTTAAAAAAACAGGCATTAATAAAAATGACCGGCCAGATGTCATGATAGAAGTGCGCAAAGCAAAGATGCTACTAACCGAGTAAGCAATAGAAAGCGGACAAACAATGGGGGTTACTTTGCGTTCAAAATCCCTATAATCATGCCATCTTGAATTTCAAAACGATTATTTATGCTGAAAATTGTTCGCCTTGTTCTAATGCTTTGCTACTTTTTATGCGCCGCATTGCTTTGTATCCCTATTTGTTTATTGCGCCCCTTTAACCCTGACAACACACGCGTTTGTGGCCGTATTTTTAGTTGGGGTGGACTCAAAGCGATGGGAGTAAAACTCGTAGTCGAAGGGAAGGAGCATCTAGAGTCAATGCAAGCAGGCGTTATCGTCGCGAACCATCAATCCAACTATGATTTGTTCGTGCATGGAGGCGTCATTCCTTCGCGCGCCGTCAGCCTTGGCAAACAAAGCCTTAAGTATTTGCCGCTCTTTGGGCAGGTATACTGGCTTTCCGGCAATATCATGATTAATCGCAGTAACACCAAACAGTCTAAAAACACCCTCGACGAGGTAACCGAAGCAATCACCCTGCATGACAAAACGATTTGGGTTTTCGCAGAAGGCACTCGCAATCCCAATCCGGGGCTTTTGCCATTCAAAAAAGGTGCTTTCCACATGGCGCTGAAAGCGCAAGCACCGTTATACCCCATTTGTGCGAGTTCGTTTGCTCAACAGATAGATCTAAACAAATGGAATGCAGGGACAATTCTAATTCGAATTCTGCCTCCAATCCCCACACAAGGTTTGTCTGACAGCGATATGAATACCCTCGTTGAACAAACACACTCAATCATGCAAAGCACTATCGACGAATTAGACCAGCGAGCCGTAGCGCAGTCGCAAGATATCGCTCAGTAATAACAACTAGCCAGACCAATCACCAAATCACTTAAGCCAAAGATTCTGGTGATTGCCTGTCGCAGTTCCCACCCGCTATCAAGAATACAAGCGGGGGCTGCTTACCATAAACATTCCCGACAACAGCAATCGCAGTCGCCACCAGCCATATCGAAGCGCTTGACGGGTGCAGCGCTCATCACCAAGCATTTCGCCCGCCACCTGCAAGTTCCCTGCTCTCACATTCTGCGAGACCAAATGCAATAGGTGCGCACTGGTATAATCAAGCAGCTGCTCTCTTAGGGTGGAACCCTCTTCAAGACTCAGCGCTTTCTCCTTTAACCGCTGACTAAACGGGCACTCTTGCAATGGGACTTTCTGGACGCAGGCTCGGTTCGTGCTATCCAAGTGGTAAAATGACAGCACTTCAGGGCTATACGCAATCGCATGGCCTAGCGCAACGCGAGCAAAAAACTCTTGATCCTCTCCCATCGGCTCTCCTTCAGGAAAACCGCCAACCTCTACACATACGGCCCTCATGACACAAAAACTAGACATCATAAATGGCAGATCTCCTCGCGCGCCTACCTCAAAAAAATCCGTTAGTAAGCGAGCATTTCGAACAGGTTTGGCAAAGCGAATCTTTGGGTCAAGATATTCACCCTCACTTGCAACAAATTGATAGGCACTACCAAATGCCTTTGCGTCAGGGAAATCACGCTGTAACTTGGCCATCACCTCAAGAAAATGCGGCTCCCAGGTGTCATCAGCATCTAGAAAAGCAACGATCTCTCCTTTTGCCTCCTTGATACCACGATTTCTCGCGTTTGATACGCCGCCATTTACCTGACGAACCAGGCGCACATGCTCGCTTCTTAATCGTTGCAAACGCGTCGGACCGCCATCGGTGGAGCCGTCGTCGACGACAATAATTTCGAAGTCCTTGTAACTCTGTCTGAGCACACTATCGACTGTTCGAATAATGTGCGACAACTTGTTATACAAAGGAATAACGACCGAAAAGTGTGGTTTTGATGTTTGAATAGTCATGGCAAAATCTCCAGTTTTTAACAGATTCTTTAATTGAGGATTGGACAGTTCGTTGCGGGCTTTCGAAGCCGTCCGCTAGGCCATTGCACAAGGCGTTGGCCAAATCTTGTGGCACTAAATGATCCGCAGAAAAGCGTTGCGCCTCGGGCAGACCAATTTGGTCGCACCATCCGACGCACTTCGAGTGATAGTTGATCGACAGCACTGGTGTTTCACTTAAGAAGCCAAAGATGCTGGCATGCAAACGCATACAGACGGCTACTTTGTATGACGCCATACGCTGCATTAAGCGATAAGGATTTGCGTCATAATCGACAAACTGCACCGCTACCCTTGGACTAAGCATGGCGGCGACGTCTTCATGAACAGGCCGGTCACCCAGTGTTTTGTGTCCATTAAAGTCGACAAACACAATAGGCTCGCCAGTGAATAAACTTGCCGCTTCGAGCGCTTTGGCAATCGCTTTAAGGCGACTCAGTTCGGCATCATTGCCGGTCGCGCCAAGGCGTTCTTTGGGGCATAAGCACACGGCAATCCCTTTACGCTCTATCGGTACGATATTGAAAGACTTATCTAGCAATAACGACGGCGCTAGATCGAAGGTTAATTCTACATTCGCGCTAGGCGCGAGATCGTTTGCGATGAGAAGGCTCTCTTCGTCACGCACACCGACAAAACGGCAGGTTTCGAGAAAAGCCTTACAAGAACGCTCAGCCCGACGATTCTGAAATGGCCCTAAACCAACGCCTAACGCATAGTGTTCTCGGCCAGAACTAAGCATCATCAAGTCGCGTTTAAGGTCGATATCGCGAGCGTTATGCAGCACGGAGCCGCCGCCAAATATTACGCAATCTGACTCTAGTGCTGCGCCATACTGTCTAAGGCGATTCTGTGCAGGAAAAGACTGTTGCTCTATCAACATCTTGTTAGATAGTCCGAAATGCTTAGTCTTCAAATCGATCGGCGAATTTAGAATTGCCGAATCAAATCCGAGAAGGTTTTTTGCACCCCAAGCCGTCGCATTCATCAGCGCATCGTCTCCGCTATTACGCATCCCGTAATAGCCCACCAAATAGGCTTTGTTCATGCTGTTACTCCTCTAGAGTTAAGTTCTATATTCTTAATTGGGTTAAGTGCTAGACCCAACCAAATCAGCGCAGGCCAATATAGGTAGGCAAGCACTTCTAAGTTTTCAAAAAAGCTGTATCCCGTGAACACCAGCACAATCATCAGGGCGGACCTCGACCTAGCTGAATTCAATGCATCAAAAGAGAGATACATAATCGTGATCGCCAATGGCACGGCGAGCGCCAACAAACCTACAAAGCCCTTCACAAACAGCAAACCGTACCAGCTGTGATGGCTACCGATCGGCATGTGTTCCACCATTTTCGGACCGCGCTCAACCACTCCATGCCCCCAAACAGGTGCTTCACTTTCCCAGCGTTGCAGCGCAATCGTAGCGAGCGCCTCTCTCACTCGGGTTGACCCGGCACGACTATCTTTGATTTGTTGATGTGCCGTCTGGACGCCCTCGATAAGTGGCTGGCCCAATAAACAGACCGCCGAGACAGCAGTCCCAAGTAACAACCACAACAACGGTTTTTTAAGTTGTCCCAGCAGAAAGAGCGCGGGTATCAGTAGAATAAAGATTGCCCAACCTGCGCGAGACTGACAAAACAAGCACATAACCAAAGCACCCAAGATTCCGAAACGGCGCCAAAAACGATCCTGCTCGTTCACACAGATAATCAGATACAAGCAACTCATCAGGCCAGCAGCAGGAGCCCAAGGAGCAAAGAAAGGCCAGCGAGGTCGTCCGGTTTCTGGGTTGATACCAAACAGTCCGACTTCAAACGAACTAATCGGCCCTCCAATGGCTTTAAAAGGAGACAGGTACAACGAACCATCACTGCCAGCCACCGCCAGCACTAAACCGAGCAATATAAAAGGAATTGATTGCGCCGCAAGTATGCAAACACCGCGAATGATGACCTTAGGGCGAATGGACGCCATAGCGCCCAGCAAGGGAAAAAGCGCCAATAAGGCCCAGCCTTTTGCCCAGCCGATGCTGGACTTGATCGTTAAGCCCATTCCCAGACTGAATTCGCTATGCCCAATCAATAAGGCAATCAGCATCATCAACATCCCCAGCAACCAAACCCATATCGTGATAGGTAAAGCTGAGTTACCTGGGCGTTTACCTTCGACAAACCAGCGCAGCATAAATAATGCAAACAAAGCCCAGCCCAGAACAGAGCCTACGATGTAAAGCATTCCTGTCAGATAAAACACATACCCAAACACCAAGGCATACCAAACCAATTTTTCTTCGGTATTCATGTTCGTTAGTGGGTAGTTAGGCGTCATGCGTGTTTTGTCTCTTCAGTGAATCATCGTTTGTTATCTCTGATATTGCAGGCGCCGTGCCAGCATCAGAAAACAACCATAAGGCACTGTTTTAAATAGAATTAGTTATTTAACCTTGCATTCTGACAATCGTTAGAAAAAGACAATTCGCAAAAAATGTGCAGAATACTTCGCACTTTGCAAAGTCATATCGACGCATTTTTTGATTATTTCTGGCACAAAAAAACCGCCATAAAGCGGTTTTTGTTTGGGCTCCTCAATTAACGAATCACGTTGACAATAAACTTAATGAGACAGTAGTCGCGCCACCAAATAACTACGCTGCCAAATAATCAGAAGTGCCGTAGTGACCAATAAAATGCCCGCCAGCGCGCCCGCGATCGCTATCTTTAGACTAGGGCTTTTCTGCTGATATGGTTCATTGGGAACTGCCATGAGCTGAACCACTGGGTAAGAAGCAAATACATCAGCCTTGCTAGACTCCAATTGAGCGGCCGCTGAGGTAAAAACTGCTTCTGCCAGATCATGCTCGCGAGTCAATCTCTCCAGCTCTTTCGACTCTCGTGCATATACCCGTAATCGATCAGACAATTGCAGGTCTGACCTTTCTAAATCGCCTATTTTTGCTTGCGAACCTTGAAGCTGCGCATAAGCATCCATCAACTGGCTAAACAACCTTGCACGATCTGGGCTAGCCTCCAGATTCATTCCATGTAAGGACTCGGCGATCACATCGCCTAACATCGATGAAGAACGATTAAATGCAGCCAATCTCGCTTGCTTCATTCGCTTTTGACTTGCCTTTACCTTTGGATGATTATTGCCCCACATCGAACGAAACTCGCTGTACTCTCCAGCGCTTTGGTCGAGCTCTCGAAGGTGACCTCGAAACTGGGTATCGGTCTGCAGCGCAAATGCTTTGCCCGCCATCGAAGCTGACACACCCAAATCAAATGACAGTTGCTGAACAAAGTCGTCACGCTGTTTGAATTCCGCTTTCGCAAACATTAGCTCAGAACGCAAATCAGACATGCGTGTCATCAATTGTTCCATCTGCAGGTTATCAACCAACAAGGAACGCTCTTGAAACTCGATCAGCGCATTTCGCGTCTCGGATAAGCGCAATCGATACTGATCCAACACTGCAGAAATACTCTCGTCACGACGCAAAGACTCATCAGCGCGCAAGGTGTCCAGATGACGCTGAAAAGCCTCATACAGCGCCCATGCTTTCGCCTTCGCTAGTAGCGGCGTAGACGCTGTAACGTCTACCTCCAAAATACTGGTTTGCTGGGTTAACGTGACCTTAGGGAGGCCGAATGCCTCACGGTTCATATGCGTTTCATCAGATGCCATGTTCATTACTTCTCGGCTTCGTAAGATCTCTTTGTAATTTACTCGCGGGTTAAAACTTGCGCCACTAAACGGCGATTTAGTCTGCGACTTGGCCGCGCCTACGTCGTCTATTTGAAAGCTCGTACTCGAACCAGAGCCAGGAAGAACCAAAGCCATATTGCTCGCAAAGCGAGGTTCTTGCGATAAGTAAACCACCGTCATCACAAGAATCAGCGCGTAAGACATCGTGCCCCAAAGTAAGTAAGGGCTGCGCCAAAAAAGCATTCTACGCGCGCGACGCGCATCCGCAGGGTCAAGTAATTTAAGCTGTCTATGCGGTTCAACCATCATGTAGTTTGTCATCTTTCCTGCTCCCTACAGCAACTTAACTGGCAGCAATACATCCAACATAAAGCCGGCCATATCGCGAACATTGGTGATGTCAGAGTCGTAACAAGCGACCGCATCGTTCGGTAATAAATATGGATTTTGTGTTTGGTCATGTGCTTGGCGCAGCAGTTCTTCCACTGAACGCTCCACCACTTGATACTGACCGGTGACGGGGTTCGTGCTCGCCAGCACTATTTTTCTCGGTGCATTGGTCCACTGCTTGCCGCCAACACAGTTGGCTGAAATTGCTGCTTGCAGCAGGCGAGAACCATAAGGCAAATTGGTGCTAAAACTACCGACGGCTGCGTTGGAGTTCGACGCCGCGGAATCAATCAAGTTAGACATGAATACGCGAAAACCCTTTGGCGTGATTTGACTAGGTCGTGCCAGATGTTTTTGAAAGCAGCCTGTCGTCGGTACGACCACCTGATCCCCTGCAATCAGCGGCACATCATTCACTTTGGCACCCGTCAATATGCCACTCATATCGACTTCATATTGCCAGCCATTTCTGATCAAAATAATTTGGTCAATCTTTGCATCGGGACGAATACCAGAGGCTGCTCTCAACGCTTCGGACAAATACCGTGTGCTGCTAAAGTCGCCATGTGCGCGCAGCTTTTCGGAGGCAACTAAGGCCCCTTTCTTCTGATTGATATATTGTCGGCCCGGCGAAAAAACCGCGCCGCTAACCATGACATCAATTTCTGCCCACTCTAAAACCTGTAAGTTGATCGCTATCGTCGCCGGTTGAAATAGTTCTGCTCTCACCAAGGCAAGTTCAATTTTTTCAGCGGCTTCATAGACATCCAGCCCTCGAACATTGATCGTTTTAACATAAGGTATGTTGAGTCCGCCTTTAGCACTAACGATATAACGTCCGTTAAAACCGTCCCCGTTCTCGATATAGAGTTCAAGCATATCGCCAGGGCTTAAACTTAGCTCTGAACTTATCAACGAACGCTGCATACTTCGGCTTGGCAGCGGTTGGGCTAAGCCATCAATCACCTTGTCGACGCGATAATGCACATTCGCATATCGCTGCTCACCATCACTGCAATCGAGGTCTGTGGCAAACAGGTCTGACGGACCGCTTTGATGCCTGACTTGCTCCCCTTTTTCATTAACGTTGCCGTAAAATTTATCACTAGGGTTAGCCGGTGACTTTAACGCATGGTGCTGCGTGCAAGCGGTAGCAAGGACGACAGCAAAACCGATCAAATTAACCCTCGCTAATCTCTTGAGGTACGTCGTTAGTATTCTTGGCATGAAAGCTCCTGCGTTTGCTAGGTATCATTTCAAAGCATTGGTTAGGGGTACGGTCTTAGCCAATGGATCAGGCTTGTGCCCAACGCTCTGATTACTACCAAGGTATTAGCAATCACAATGCCAACTTATAAGTCATTGTTTTTTATGTGTTTTAAATTTATTAGTCGGGCGTTTTCGCATTCCCAAAAAGAGAATTTCGCACTTTGAAAACAAAAAACCAGTGCAAATGCACTGGTCGAAGTCCTAACTTGGACACAAAAGCCGCACGTAAACGGAGCTGCTTAGTACGCACCTCTGCCGAAAACAACGACAGGGATTGTCGCAAATAGAATTCTGATATCTTCCCAAACAGACTGTTCTTCTACATAACGTAGATCCAACGCAATCTGCTCCTCAAAGCTCGTATCGGCGCGGCCCGAGACTTGCCATAGACCCGTTAGGCCCGGTGTTGCTTTCAAACGACCATGCGCTTTCAATGAGTATTGATCTGTTTCGCAAGGCAAGGCTGGGCGAGGACCTATTAGCACCATATCGCCAATGACAACATTCAGTAATTGCGGCAGTTCATCAATCGAATACTTTCGAATAACTTTTCCGACACGTGTGATACGTGGGTCATTAAACAGTTTCTTGCACGCACCCTCACGATCACTTTGGATCTGGCTGACATCTACATATTTTGGATCTTGAGCCGTGCGCATCGAACGAAACTTATAGATTCTAAAACGGCGGCCGTTTTCTCCCACCCTAACCTGACTATAGAAAACAGCGCCTGGGCTCTCGAGTCTCACCAACATTGCCGTCAAAAGAAATACCGGCGACAAAACAATTAGCCCGAGTGTCGCGGCGAACTGCTGCAAAAACTTAGGCATCCCCGTTCGGTAATGCTCCGCTGGGGAAACCTTCGCGTTACCTGTATCCCTTACGTCAACTGTATCAAGATTCGTTTTGAAAATAGTAAATAGGCTCATGATAAAAACTCCGTCATTTAAATGTCGTTCTTGTGTCGTAATATGCGATAGAGAAACGCGGGGTTCCCCAGTACATAACGTTTAAATTTTGCTTTAGGCTCTTGCATCAAACGCCAAACCCACTCCATTCCTAGCTCACGCAACCAAAGCGGTGCGCGCGGAATTCGGCCCGAGAAAAAGTCGAACAAACCGCCTACTGCGATGCCCACTCTGGCGTTCAAGCAATGTTTATTGGCTTCGAGCCAAGCCTCTTGATTCGGCGAACCAAGCGCCACCAAAACAATATCCGCATTCGTCGCGTTGATCTGTTCGACCACACCTTGACTTTCAGATGGGGAGAAATAGCCATGCTGCGTTCCCACAATTTTTAGTCCCGGAAAAAGCGCACGAAGTTTGGTCGCGGCTTCGTCTGCCACGCCGTTTTGTCCTCCTAACAGAAAAACGCACAAACTTTTCTGCACGGCCTGGCAACATAAGTGTGGTAACAAGTCTGTTCCATTCACGTTCTCGGCCAAGGCAGTGCCTTTTCTTTGAGCCGCTAGTCGAACGCCTGAACCATCGGCTAAAACGATGTCCGCTTGATTGATAGCACGATGCAAAGCTGGGTTTTTCCTCGCCAAATTGAAGGAATTGACGTTCACGAAGCACGCTGTTCTTGTTCGGTCGTTTCCGTTTCCGTTTCCGTTTCCGTTTCCGTTAAACAAAACCGGCGATAGCAGAGCGTCAACCGCTTGTGTCATGGTGAGGTTATTTATTTCTATTCCGAAGAGACTGATCTGCTTGCTGTGCTTGCCCTGGCTATCGGTATAAAACAACTTGGCAAGGCCATAGCGGAGCAGAAGCAGTGTTTTGTCTAAGTAGCTAGCACCTCGAGCACCCATCCCTAAGCAATCGTTACTCGCATCCTGAGCCAGGCCGCTCAGCGCATGCAGTTTTCGCTCATTAACAAGGCCCTCAGATTGAATGAGCGTGTCGCCAGCATTAACGGTACTTCCGTCAAACCAGGTAAGGTGACCTCGAACAATAAGAAGCAGAGCCCATTGATCACGTAGCCATCCAGACTGAAATTCGGGGAAGGATAATCCCTGCGCGGCCACGCTCCGTCGCCAAGGCGAGCGGCCTTCAATCAATGATATTAAACAGTTGACGATGGCCAACGGTGCCAACAGCAATAAAAAGACAAGGACACTCAATCGACCCACAATGTTAGATCTAATACGCTGTCTGCTTGTTGACGCTGGCGAGTAATACAGTGATGGCATTTGAGCGCTCCTATAATCTGTTATGGGAGTGATTGCAGCTCGCGTGCCAACTTCATAAGCCACTGTTTTTTATATATTTATAACTTATTTTCACGAATTAGAACGGCGTTCTTAAAACACATTTTTCAAGATTGCTGCGCAAAACAAGAAAAATTCCATTTTTGCGAATTTGACGCACTGAAAAATAGGTTTCATTAAACGAAGGTAGCGGGGGCTTGCAGCTTAAGCCGAATGGCAGTTTTAGTTCGGTGCGAAGACAACACAAAGAAAGCTCTAAGAGAGTAATCTTGGACCATGGCGACAGTTAGCTCAAGGTGAGGATAGACTGGGGTAGTCGTTAGGAGGGAATTGCCGTTAATGCTTGCTCGCAAAATTCAACAGAAGAGATATCGAAAGAAGTGACCTTAGTGATCAACGCAGAACGATAGAAAAAGTGGCAAATGTAATCGACGAATTGGGCTAACGCACATCGCGCTAGCCCCTACTTCTCTGAATTGAGACGATCAATCATTAGCGACAGATAGTCGAACACTCACTGTTAGTTTCTTCTTCATATTCACTTCCAAATTAACCAGGTGTTCAATCGCAGACTCATTCAATTCGGCACCTTGCCTGAGCATTAATACGCCGCTTTCACTCTCAATATCTTTCTCCAGAACCATTCCCGGTCGCAACGACATTACAGGCAAGACAATTTCAGTACCAGAGTCAGCATCTTCAACTTGCAGCGAGATAGATGACACACACGCCAAGACGTTTGCGCTATAACGCCCCATGTTGGCATGCAACATCGACAAAGCCTGTTCGTGACTCATTCGTTCGCCTGTTGTATAACCAAACCGGTGCTCTGCATAGTCGATAGCAACGGTCAGAATCTGAGCCAAATCACTCACTTCATCGCCTCGTAAACCGTGCGGAAAACCACTCCCATCCAAGTATTCTTTCTGTTGAAAAAGAAGCTGTGCGACATCTTGATATGGAGCGATCGCCATTAAAGTACAAGCACCCGTCTCTGGGTAACCTTGATATAAAATAGCTTCTTCTTCGCTGAGTTTGGCAATCGGTTTCTTCAGAATCGAATCGCTAAAACCGACCTTCCCTAAACTATGCAACTTAGCGGCTGAAACCAATATGCTTCGTTTTCCGTCTTCAAGATTAAGTGTCAGTGATATCTGATCAACCACATCCACAACACGCTGACCAAACAAGCGCTGCCCTTTGGCGCGCAAGTCTAGCAAATTGACGAGAACTTGCTCTGTCACAGTATAACTATCGCGTAGCTCTTGATATGCCTGATCAACAAACTGCTCAGACAGGGCAAGTTGTTTCTCTTGTTGCTCTTGACGTTCGCTTAGCTGTTTATGAGCAAAATCAACGAACGCGGCATTTTGAGCCATCTCACGCTCTTTTCTTTCCATGTCGACATTGAGCGTTTGCTGGCGGCGTTTGTAGCTATGCAGCGCCCTGTTCTTGAACTTGTTACGCTCACGCTTCTCAAGCGCATTTTCAACAAGCTCAAGCACCTGTTGGTTGTCCCATGGTTTGGAAAGGTATCCATAAATTCCACCATCATTAATCGCCCTCACCGTTAGCTCCATCTCGGAAAATCCGGTGAGCAAGATACGTTCTGTTAGAGGATAGGCTTCCCGCGCCTTTTGCAAAAACTCAGCGCCATCCATCTCCGGCATACGCATATCGCTGATAATAAGATCGACCTTTTCTTCGGCTAGCAATGCCAAGGCCTCCTGCCCACCCAGCGCCGTGTGAACCACATAATCTTTATTGCGAAACAAGCGCCTTAAAGCGTTCAAAATACCTTGTTCGTCATCAACTAGCAGAATAGTTTGCATAATAATCACCTCTAAATCATTAATAACAATATGTGTCTAACCTGTCATTAATCTCAATTACGTATTTTATCTATCTGTAAGCACATGTAACGAGATGAGCAGGGTCATCACACCGTCTCACTCAATAATTCATTCACGGCGCTCAATAGCTCTTCATTCTGAAACGGTTTTTCTAACACTGCATCGGCACCACTACTCATGCCACGAATTAGTTCTGCCTTACCCGCAGCGGACACTAACAGAACCTTAACGGCTGAATAAGCTTCGTTGCTATTCATATATTGCAGCACTTCTAAGCCACTCATTCCTGGCATATTTAAATCCAAGGTGACCAGGTCCGGCTGAAAGTTGGCCAACTTAATGCCAGCTTCCACGCCCGAAGCAGCCAGCTCAACCACGTAACCTGATCGAATCAATGCTCGCTGAATTGCCTTCGCCATATTGGCCTCATCTTCTACCACCAAGACTTTACGTGACGCATCAACCAACTCCTCTGCCTTTGTGTTTGCAACGGTAGTCTCGGACAAAAGCGACTCAGGGACCGGCATGTTGTTGCTCTCTAGAAAGCGCAAGAACTCTTCAACCGTTACGCGATTGTCTCCGCGCCCGGGTAATTTATATGCCGACAGATATCCTTTTTCGATCCATCGAATAACTGTTCTAAAGTTAACGCTGCAATATTTTGCTATTTCACCTGTTGTCAGTGCTCTTTTATTGGTCACGGTATCGTCTCGCTAGAGTTGTCTATACTTGCTTAACGGATTGCCTTTATGTCCGTTTACTATTCTCTTTAGCTTATAACAATAGTTATAAATGTCATAATTGACAGGATATAGATTTTATTCCAAATTAATGACCCGAGCTTGCTACATTGGAAACACAACGCATGATAAAGCGACTCATTACTCTATCCCTGCTGCTTCTATGCCACAGCGTCAGCGCTGAAGATGGCTATCATCTATATATCGACGCAGACTATTCCAACAACAGCGCTTCCGCCCAATCAATAGAGCTTGGGATTCGCACCGCATTTGACGAGGTAGATTGGCAACTAAACGGCCGTTCCGTGAAGTTGCTAGCACTTGATCACCATGGCAGCACGCCACGCAGTAAAGCGAATCTAGAAAGAATAGTAACTGACCCGAATGCACTGGCCGTCTATGGAGGATTGCACTCTCCCCCGCTAATCGCTAATCGCGACTTTATTAACAACGAACAGGTATTGACCCTCGTGACATGGGCAGCAGCAACCCCTATTACACGCCCGAAGGGTGAGGAAAATTGGATTTTTAGGTTGTCAGTAGATGACAGTAAAGCTGGTGCATTTTTAGTCAAAAATCTGCATCAAGCCGGGCTATCTAAACCTTACTTGCTATTAGAAAACACCGGTTGGGGCCGCGCCAACGAACGCACCATGGCTGGCGCACTAGCCAGCCGCTCGCTTTCTGTGGCCGGTATCGATTATTTCAATTGGAACATAACCAATAATCACGCCCGGTTTTTACTAGAGAAGATACGGTTGAGTAATGCCGACAGTATTCTGTTTGTTGGCAACTCACCTGAGGGCGCAATGATTAGCAAAGCGGTCGTGACACTGGAAAAACCACTCGCAATGCCAATTTATAGCCACTGGGGCATCACCGGCGGAAACTTTGCTGAGCAGATTGGCAGTAAAGACCTGTCTAAATTAGACATTCAATTTATTCAGACGACATTCAATTTTTTCGATAGCCCAAGCACTATTCTATCGGAACGGGCGCTTAAGGCAGCAGCGCAGCAATTGGGTGCAGAGGCTTCAGGCGAAGCCATTCGAGCGAGTGTAGGGTTTATTCATGCCTATGACATCACTAGGCTACTCATCAGTGCAGCTAAACAGTCTAAGCTCACAGGCATCGCCAAAGAGGATAAGTCTCTCATCAAAGCTGGGCTCGAAAGTCTAGCCTCTCCCGTAGAAGGGCTAATCAAAACCTACCAGCAACCTTTTTCAGCTTACAGCACCTCCAATATTGATGCGCACGAGGCGCTGGGAGAGGAAGATTTCGCGATGGCAAAATTTGATATCGACGGTCATATTCGGCTAATTAACAGGAGTGACTAGGCGCTTGAATACAAAAAATAAACTATCCGCAGCATTGCACAACATTATCGCGAATAAGCCGATCAAAACGTCGCGCCTTTTATCGCTGTTTTTACTGCTGTTCATATCTGTCACCAGCGTTGCCATGTTCTTGGTGATGTCCTCGGGCTTACGCGTTGACCTGGAAAGTAACTACATTCAATCAAATACCCAAAAAGCCCAAGGCTTGATTAAGAACATTGATCACCATATTGCAGAACGCCGCGCGCTTCTGAAGCAACAAGCGAAAGCGTCTATTCTTAGTCAATCAGCAATGAGCCCAGAAGCAAATGTAGGCTTGCTGCAAGACTTCCTCGATGGCTACTACGTCATCGGCAAGCGCTACAAGCAAGCCTTATATGATTTTCGCGGGCAGCTCATTTTTGAATCAGCCTCAACCGACGCTCAGAACAAGACGGATGAGGCGCAGGTACAAGAAAACGTGTTTGCCACATATCGTCCACTATACGAAGGTGCTGCGGCGAGCCTTTTACGCTTGTCACACTCTGCAAACAGTCGTTTCTGGGAGCTCGCCTTTCCGGTGATTTATGGCGGCAACATCGAAGCGGTGCTCGTTACGTACATACCCATCAGCGAAGTAGAACGCGAATCAGACCTGAACAATATGATCAACATAGGTTTAGCGATAGTGCTTGAGAATGGTGAAACGATCCAATGGGGAAACCAAAACACCAGCCTTAGGAAGGAGTTTCAAACCGAAACGCCGGAAATAAAAGCGTTTTACAGCATCGATTTCTCTTCATTGAATGCGTCATTCGATGCGGCGAAAAAACGTCTCATCATCAGCACATTGATCATTGCACTGTTTGCAACAATGGTCGCTATCTATTTAGGCCGCTGGTTTTTCGTGCGCCCTCTAGAGCGCTTACGTGACTTTTCTGCCGAGCTAAGCTCCGGTGATAAGCCGCAATTAATGGCGAGCAAGCGCATGACCGTTGAAGTGCAGGCTCTGTCCGACCAAATCATCGAAATGGCCTCAAAAATACAGCGACGAGAGAATGATCTAATCGAGGCTAACGATCAGCTCAAGCAAAATCAAAGTTCGCTTGTACAAGCAGAAAAAATGTCAGGCCTAGGGCAGCTTGCCGCCGGCGTCGCTCATGAGATCAACAATCCCGTTGGCTTTATTATGAGTAACCTAGGCACGCTGTCGGAATATCAATCATATCTAGTCCGGCTACTCAAACAATCGATTGCCTTGAACAACGAGCTCAGTGAAGAAGAAAAGTCCACGCATTCAGCATCTATTCAAGCACTGAAAACCATACAAAATGAAGAAGACCTTGAATTCGTTCTTAATGATGTTGACTGCATTATACAAGAATCGATTGAGGGTACAGATCGCGTCAAACAAATCCTCTCAGGACTAAAGGGGTACTCACACGCAGGTGAGCTCAAATCTGCCATCGATATCAATGAAGTCATTGAGTCGACCTTAAAGATGGTCTGGAATGAACTGAAGTACAATTGCCAACTGGAAAAAGAACTGCGCCCCCTCCCTCTAGTTGTTTGCTCTGGCGGACATATGAGCCAAGTCATGGTCAATCTGCTCGTCAATGCCTCACATGCTATGGAGGGGCAGCCCGGAAAACTTCAAATTAGTACGGAGCACAGTCAGAGCAAAATCATTATCAAAATTAGCGATAGTGGATCCGGTATTGCCCCTGACAACATGAGCAAAATCTTTGAGCCCTTTTTTACAACGAAACCAGTTGGGCAAGGAACAGGGCTTGGCATGTCGATCAGCTATGACATTATCAAAGAGTATGGAGGAGAGATCTGCATTGATAGCGAGTTGGGCGTTGGCACCACCTTCACGATTGCATTACCGGTAGAAAACGATGAAGGCTAGCCATTTTCGCAATATGCAAAAACATTTTCACCTTGCATTGCAAAATGCGAATCAGCACTTTGCCATTTGCAAAACAATGCTCGTTAGCGCTTATAAATAGGGCGAAAGCGAAAGTGGAACGAAACTTGATTGGCCATTACGGGTCAGTCAATTCAAACACACAAGGTCTGGCCAAAACACAGGAACACTAAAATGAAAGGCGCCATATTCATTGCAATGAATGAACTTGTTGAAGAAAGCTTCGGACTGCCCGTTTGGCTTAATGCACTCGATAAAGCCTGTTCCGACGGAGCATATACCTCAGCCGAGACCTATGACGACGAGGCGCTTATTGCGATCGCTCAAGCATTGAGTGAAGATTTGAACACGCCTATGCCTGACTTGCTCTTCGCTTTTGGGGAGTTCCTGTTTGGCTTTCTTTATCGCGGGCATCCAGCTTATGTCGATCGCTGTACAGAGTTTTTCGAATTTATCGAAAGTGTTGGCTCGATGATCCACAAAGAAGTTCGCAAATTAGATGACGAAGCACAACCACCAACCGTGTCACTGCAGCGTCATTCCAGTTCAGAAGGCGTCCTAAGCTATCGATCTAGCCGTCAGCTATGCCGGCTTGCCGAAGGCCTTCTTACCGGTGCCAGCAAACATTTTTCAATCAATATTTCGCTTGAACATCAGCAATGCATGCATCACGGTGCAGACCTCTGCCTCATCAAGGTGACCCAAGTTGACGGGTAGCGATCATTATCAGCGGGCCTACGAAATACAAAAAAAAGCTCGCCAACATGCCGAACAATTGCTGGAAAGCAAATCACTCGAGCTGTATGAAAAGAATCAATCCTTACAGAGGGCTTATGATCAACTGAAAGAGCAGTCTGACCAGATAATCTCACAAGAAAAGCTCGCAGCCATCGGCCAACTTGCAGCAGGGCTCGCGCATGAGATCAACAACCCTAATGCTTTTGTGCAAAGCAATCTTGGTACTTTGAAAGAATACATTGAAGAGTTTCAGGCCTACATGGAAAGTCACCATGACGGCGAAATCCATAAAGATGATGAGCTTAAAGAATCGTTAACCGACGCACTCGATCTAATCAGCGAAAGTCAGGACGGCACCAAACGGATTCAAAACACTGTGGCGGGGATGCGCTATTTCGCAGAACCCAATGTGACAGCGAAAATCGACTTCGACCTTAACGAATGCCTCGGTAAAGCCATTAACCTCGTGAAGTCGGAACGAATCAAAGCCTGCGATATTGAGTTTGATGAGTCTAAGCTACCTGTCGTGCGTGGTGTGCCGATTCTATTGATACAAGCGCTCGCCAACTTAATTCGAAATGCGGTTGAAGCTAGCTCAGAGAACGGAAAAATATCAATATCAACCACCGTCGAAGGCGACACCATCAAAATTTTGCTCACAGACCGTGGGACCGGCATTGAACCCGAGAATCTAAATAAAGTCTTTGAACCCTTCTATTCAAGCAAACTATCCGCTAACGGCATGGGGCTGCCCATTGCACTCAGCATCATTATGCAACAGAAGGGAAAGCTAAAACTTCATAGCAACCCGAACACCGGCACTCGCGCGCTAATCACACTGCCGATTGCAACGAATTAGTCTACGATTAAAGGTATACCTTCACGGCAACTATGGTTAGGACGAAATTTTGAGCGACGCATTAGAACACAGTGAGCAAGTCAGCCTGGCGACAGTGCTTTTTGTCGATGATGAACCTAGCATTCTTTCCGCATTGCGTCGGCTAATGCGCAAAACACCCTATGAATGTCTATTCGCCAATAGCGGTAAAGAAGCGCTCGAAATACTCGAAAACACTGCTGTCGATGTCGTTATTTCGGATATGAAAATGCCTGAAATGTCAGGCGAGCAACTCCTTGCAGAGGTAGCTAAAACCTACCCAGAAACAGTAAGGATCGTACTTAGCGGCTATTCAGAAGAACGCATGGTAATGGCGGCCATCAATGAGGGCCGAATTTGGGGATTCATCCACAAACCGTGGAATGAAACTGAGCTGCGACAAGCCATCGAACAAGCCGTATTCACCCAACAAATTGTCGCGGAACGATCACTTCTAAAACGTTCCCTCGCGCAGTATCGCTCAAATATAAAGGAAGCATTTGAAGGTTTTGTCGGTGCCTCCATTAATATGCAGTTCATCTATAACTCTATTGAACGTGCAGCACCGAGCACCGCATCCGTTTTTATCATGGGCGAGAGCGGCACGGGTAAAGAAGTCGCTGCCCAGGCGATCCATCAGCGCAGCAATCGAAAAGACGCCCCCTTTATCGCGCTTAATTGTGCCGCAATTCCAAGCGAGCTCATGGAGTCCGAAATCTTTGGCCATGTAAAAGGTGCGTTTTCAGGCGCGGTCAATCAGCGAGACGGTGCGGCGTTGCTGGCAAATGGCGGCACACTGTTCTTGGATGAGTTATCCGAAATGGACATTAGCCTACAATCCAAATTATTGCGCTTTATTCAAACGGGAACCTTCCAAAAAGTTGGCTCAAGTCAAACAGAAACCGTCGACATTCGTTTTATCTGTGCGACCAATCGCGACCCAATGGAAGCGATACGCGATAAAAAGCTACGAGAAGATCTCTACTACCGCCTCAATGTTATTGGCTTATCGCTGCCGCCGCTTAGAGAGCGAGAGAACGATGCCATGCTGCTGGCCCAGTCCTTTCTCAAAAACTTTACTGACCGCGAAGACAAAATTGTGATTGGCTTCTCCTCAGATGCAGAAAAACTCATTGTCTCCTACTCTTGGCCCGGCAACGTTCGACAGCTGCAAAATGCAATTCATAGCGCTGTCGTGATGGCAAATGGTCCGCTCATCACAGACCAATGTATTGCCAACGCGCTTAGCCTGCGACTCGAAGACCTACAAAGCAATATAGACAAAATGCCTGAGCCTTTGCAGGCCGCCGACCGACGTGCGGCTTCTGAGGTTTCAGCGGAAGCCAACAGTGAATCTGTCTCCAGCGGCGATCACCATAATATTCAGCCGCTTGCAAAAGTTGAAGAGATCGCAATAAAACAAGCTATCGACTACTGTGATGGCAATGTCGTTCGAGCAGCAGGTCTGCTGCACGTTAGCCCCTCTACGTTATACCGGAAAATTCAAAGCTGGGAAGAAGCCTAGCGCCCTTTCTCGGCCAACAAATTTCAGCGCCAAATTTATTATCAAGCTCTCTTCATGGGGAAGGCACTACTTCCCCATCCCCTAATTTCTCTTTTTTCTTCCTTTTCTGCTCGTTTTCCTAGAATCAAAATCGATCTGAGAATTCCTGTCTTGCAAATTGCGAAGAGTGTCTCTTTCTCATTGCACGAAAAAACACAAAAGCCTTATAAAACAACAGTATAAAAAAATAATACCGCTTGGCACGGTACCCGCATTACTCCCTGTACAGAATATGAAGCCATGCTCAATACAGAGGACAGCACTATGAACAAACACCTTAACCGCTCACGTAAACTATGCTGCGGCTTAATCGGCGCATTAGGGCTTATGTTACCGACCCTGTCTAGCGCAACCAACTTGATTGATGGTGCCTATCAATGGAACTTCCAAAGTGGGGAAGCTTGGCCTTCGGGTTACAACCAGAATACAGGTAAGCCCGACGCCTTAATCTATGCGAGAAACGAATACCCTGCCGGTTTCTTTGACCGCATTGCGAATGCACTGCCTGAGTCGCGCGTCAACGAAGCGTTCATGACCGATGATTCTGGGTCGAACATTACGATGCGTGAAGATGGCGAAGTGTTTATTACATTTATCCACGAAGGTGCGGGCTACAAAAACTCATTCGGCTACTTCACTTACGACGCAAACAATCCGCCTCAATCTGCGGCAGACGTGCGAGAAACCATTGTTTTTCCAAACCTGTCCTATCCGCACTTAACTAATGGCCACCGCGTGAACCTCGGTACATTTACAGCGGGTACATCGATTGGATTCTTTATCGCCGCAAATGGGTTCTGGTACTACGATGGCGTTAAGCCCTTCGCAACCCCTTACTACTATTCGCTACAGGATCTTAATCCGGACCCTGATGGCTTACGCCAACATAACGTCCTGCTTTACGACGCAGAGGTTGAAGAAGTCATTATTGGCTTTGAAGATCTTCCCAGAACCTGGGGCGATAACGATTTCAATGATGCGGTTTTCTCTGTTAAAGCAACGCCGGCGTCAGCCATCGACACAAGCGTGCTAAACGACATCCCTAATGCTCAAGACGCCGATGCAGATGGCGTCAATGACAGCGACGATGAATTTCCCAACGATTATCGCCGAGCATTCAGTTCTTACTACCCATCGAGCGACGACTGGGTTTCTCTCGCTTACGAAGACCGCTGGCCTGTCACTGGCGACTACGACATGAATGACTTGGTCGTACGAGAGCGCTTGCAGAAAATATATAACGCTCAAGGGAATGTCTCAGGATTTAGAGTCACGGGTTATATCGATGCGCGTGGCGCGAGTTTTCACAACGGCTTCGCCTTGCGAATTATGGATATGCCACCGCAAGTATTTGACGAAGCAACGTTGACGATCGACGGTCTGTCGTTTTCCAAACAGCCCGAAGCAAATCAAAGCGATTTGGTAATCACGCTTTGGCAGGATACGCATGATTTCACAACAACCGGCGAGTCAGGCAGCTGCGAGCATTTCAATACCGTTAAAACGTGTTCTGAACTGCCCTCTATTCCTTTTGAACTCGACGTCTCATTTGCCAGCCCGCAAGCCGACCTGTCACATGGCGATTTAGACTTCTTTATTTTCCGCGAAAACTATCGTGGTCGAGAAATCCATATGGCCGACTTTCCCCCGACTGATCTATTCGACGAAACACAATTCGGAAAGCGCGATGACACATCCGACCCAGAGCAAGGCCGATACTTCCGCGATGAAGCTAACCTGCCATGGGCTATTCAAGTACCTGGCCAATGGCGCCACCCCCGCGAATACATCGACATCGTTTGGGCATACCCCGACTACGAACAATGGGTAGAAAGCGCTGGGGAAGAAAACGCTGACTGGTACCAAACAAGTGAACGCGATACTCATTACTACTAAACGAATCATAACCCTTGCGAGCAGTTTATTGACTCGCAAGGCGTTCAAACCAAACAACGAAGCGGTGTTCTTATGAAAAATTCAAACATTTTTTCCACAGTGATAATCAGTACATTTACCACCATCTTAGTGGGATGTGGCGGTGGTGGCGGTGCAGCCGGCTCTGAATCGGGTGCGCAAACGCCAACCAACACAGCAACCGAAGTGGTCGACTACTCACCCGATAGCTCAAAACTCATCAGCGCTGCAGAAGGCTCTCGTGAGCTCTACGTCGATGAACAGTTTCGCTTTGATCATCGCGTGACGACAACACTTTTTGTCACGGCCGCTGAAGCAGATGGCACGCCTATCTCAAATACCCGGCTATCGGTTTACCGCGTCATGACTGAGCTCGAAGAATGGAGCGACGAGTACCTCGATGAAGCCGAAAAAATAGCGGTGGGTATGACGAATGATGATGGCCACTTTGAACGCACATTAGAGCTAGTGGACTTTAACCAAAAACTTTTACTTGAGCTGAATACGACACGCCTTGAAAACAAAGCGTTGGTCAGTGTATCTCCCAATCAAACGCGCTATGACTTTGAAGCTGCCCAGTAATCGGACCGAAAGCTGAGCAACGCTATACACATACAGCAAACCAAATTTTTCGGAGTTAGTACTATGAAAACGACTTTTAAACCCATTTTTTCCGTGGTTATTCCCGTTTACAACGTTGCTGAGTACATTAAAAAATGCTTGGACTCAGTTCTCGCCCAGACATTTTCAAGTTTTGAGATCGTCTGCGTGAATGACGGTTCGCCAGACAACTCGGTCGAACTTATTCAACAATATAGCGACCCTCGTATTCGTATCATCAACCAAAAAAATAAGGGGCTTGCCGCTGCTCGAAACACCGGTATTAACGCTAGCCGGGGAATCTTTGTTGCTTTGCTGGATTCTGACGATTTTTGGGCGCCGACCAAGCTAAGCAAGCACTTTAGGCACCTGCAAAGTGACCCCCAAATAGGTATCAGCTATAGCGCTTCACACTTCGTCGATGGCAAAGGTCAGCGCCTAGGTATCGGACAGTTTCCAAAAACGAAAAATATTGGTGCAAAAGATATTTTCTGCCGAAATCCAATAGGCAACGGCTCTGCCCCTGTATTGCGCAAGTCGATGCTGAATGAGCTCGCCGTTCCAGCGGTTATCGATGGTGAATACAGACTTCAGTATTTTGATGAAAACATGCGTCAATCTGAAGATGTAGAGTTTTGGCTACGTGCATCATTAAAAGGACAACTCAAAATCGAGGGCATTCCAGAGGCGCTTACCTATTACCGCGTCAACATGTCAGGACTCTCGGCCAACTTGGATCAGCAGTACGAGTCCTGGCTTTATTCAGTGAAACAAAACCGTAAAATTAGTCCCGAGTTCGTCGACCGCTGGTTCCCGCTGGCGTCAGCGTACCAAAAGCGCTACCTCGCTCGCCGTGCAATCCAGTCACGTAACACGCTAAAAGCATTTCAATTGCTATGGGAGTCTTTTAGGCAGTCAAAAGATGTACTACTAGAAGAACCCAAACGAACACTGCTAACGCTTGCTGCAGCCAGCCTCAGTATCTTGCCAAACCAAATTTATGACGCAATAGAGCGCTTCGCCATGCAAAAAAGCAGTGTCGCCCTGGGCAAGTAATCAAAACTATTGAAGCGAGACTTTACGATGTTAGATAGAACCTTAGTGTTTTCAGTTGCCATGAATGGCTACCAGTGGCGATACCAAGCCCTCATCGATAGCCATCGTCACTACTGCGAAAAAAACGGTTACGACTATGTGTGTGTCAACAAGCCGGGCACCACAACGCTCGGGCTTGAAGTTGCTTGGCTAAAAATACGTCTGATCATTAAGGCACTGGAAAAAGGCTATCGCTGGGTAGTCTTTCTCGACGCCGACACACGTGTCGCCACTGATACGCCGCCTGTTCAATCAGTCGCGCAGAGAGACAAACAGGTCTATATGGCGAATGGTTACTCTGGGAGAGTTAATTCCGGCGTTATCATTATTCGCAATAACACCGCATCTCGATACTTCTTTAGAAAAGTCTTGGACAACGCACTCTCTCCTCTTCCCGCAGAAGACCAAGTGGGATGGGGTGAAAATGGTCATATAATCCATTACGCAAAAGGATTTAACGAAGTCCAAATCATCGGCAACGAGTGGAACAATAACCATAACGAAATCGCCCATGACTATATTCGCCACTTTAGTGCGGGACCATTTCGAGGCACCGATAAACCAGACCCGATGTCCGTCATTTTGTATCAGCTACACCATTATGCTCTCGCGGTAATCAAGCGACTGAAAGGCAAACCTCACGAGACACTCGACAAAAACTTTGCCACGCGACTAGAGATGCTAAGTGATCGCGTCACAGAGCATTACGCCGAATTCAAAGGCGATTGGCAGACAAAACCCACCATCACACCCGCCACGTTCGGGTAATCATGCGAAAATTCCATCGCAGATTGAAAATATTCGCTTCGCATTACGCGAATACAAGGAAACAGAAAACTCATAAGCCTTTGTTTTTAAATGAATTAAATTCTGGCATCAAACTTGATATGTAATTTAGTGCGGATTTAAAACCGTAAACATAGATTGCTATCGAGGAGATGCATATGAACACTTTTATTGGAAAACTGCCCCCTTGGATTATTTTATTGTTTTCACTTTGTACAGCAATGCAGGTGGTTAGCGCACAAGACATCGGCAATATTGCGTTCGACAAAGACACCACGCCAAGAACGTTAACGTTATTGAGTTACGAACAATGAAACTCTACCAGCGCGTTATCAGCTTTCCCTTGTTTCAGAATCTGTCTTGGATGATTGTTTCAGAAGGAATGGCACGCGCGTCTCGCTTGGTCACCTTATTTGTACTGGCCAGTCAGTTTAGTAATCGTGACTATGGCTTAGCGATGCTGGCACTATTAATTCACGAGTTATTCCGAGTATTTACACGCCTCGGCACCGGTGCCCGAATAATACAATGTGACGACGCTGCTTTGCTTTCAACGCTCGGTAACGCGGCCACCCTGCAATGGCTCGTCACGATTTTGATCACCACACTACAGATAGTGTTTGCCGACGTAATCGCCAATTACTATGACTACCCAGAATTAGCCGACTTATTGAAATGGATGGCGATTGCACACTTGTGCTACCCCTTAGTGAGCGTTCGTATCTTCGAAAGTCAGCGCCAAAACAAGCTTAAATACTACGGTATCGCCAGTGGCGCCTGCGTTTCATTTGAAAACCTAAGCGTGGCAATGCTAGCAGTGAGTGGGTTTGGTATTTACGCCATTGTCTACGCTAAAGTCGCTGCTGCTATTGCTTGGGTTGCGCTGTTTTGGCGTCTACCAACACGGTGCAAGCAATGTATATTTGAATCGAATTCGATGCGATCACTGCTCGCTTTCTCATCACAAACGTTAAGCAGTGAACTGACTCGGACCTTGCGCTTTCAAGCCGATTCACTCATCGCAGCAAGACTTTTGACACCCGATATGTTCGGCCTATATACCTTTGCCAAAAGTGCAGGACTAGGTATCGCTCAATCATTTATTACGGCATATCAAGTCGCACTCTATCCCTATTTATGCAAGCAAGTGAGAGCAGAACAGTCAAACATGGCGTTCAGAAAAACTTGGAACCTTACCTTGGTAATCTGTGCTCTTTTCGCAGCGCAAGCTGCGCTTTCTCCTGTCTATATCGAGTTGCTATTTGGGCAACGCTGGGAGAACGCAGGCCTTATTGCAACACTGCTTTGCTTTGTCGCTATTCCCACCTTGGCTTTGGATCACGCAGGCCTAACGCTGCGTGCGAACAATCAACCAACCCGAGAACTCGCCCTAATAGGCTTATGTACCGCCTCTCTTTTCGCCATGTTTACTATCGCTCAACCCAGCACACCTCAAGATATGGCGACAGTTTTTCTTATCAGTTCCGCCTCATGGCTTGCCCTATTGTGGCTACCGTTCTTTCGACAACGAAATTTGATCAACCCGAAAACAAAGTATTCACGCACTATGCCCACTTTATAGCAGAAGCAGGAGATAATAATGAGCATCAAAATAGACGACCATACTGACGCATTTACCCTGCATGTTTACAACAGCATTAGCGACAGCGTAAGAGCAACACTAACGCCCGCACAAACTCACGCAATCGAAACGGCTATCAGAGCCAACAAACCCTATCAAAAACACCCCATCGACCTACGTGGCGCATTCCCGTTGTTTTTTGCGCGATTCTATTTTGTATTTCTAATGGGACGGGACCGCCGCCAACCGGTGAAAGAGAAAGAGGCCGCTCGTCGAAAATCTACTGCCTTTGGCTCAGCGTTGGTTAGCCTCTATTTATTAGCTTGCATGCTGCTGCCAGTCGTCGGTTTGGCTCTCTATGCAATCAAGTCATTTCTCGGAATAGATTTATTCGAAAGCATGCACTTGTCTGATTTAATCGCCACCGCACACACCCCCTAAATCTAAGTTCATTGCGCACTGCCATCGCTTTACAAGGACTTATCTAAGTTCGTCTCCTGCGAACTGTTAATTAGCAAAGACAGGCCTATACTAAACAATACTAACAATCTAAAGCGGAGGGTTTGAGGTGCAAACCCGCCGCTACTTTTCGTGAAACAGGAGAGTGCGATGACGGCAAAGAGGGCCTTTTTAAGCGGCTTGATCTGCATCTTTTCTCTTGCTACTTGGCCACTTTCGGCAGCCGCTCCGGTTGCGTCTACTTGGCAGTCAGCAGACCTAAAAAAAATTGCCGCTAGCCTTCAGCCAACAACCCTAAGCTCGCAGCAACAGCTTGACGAACTCGCTTGGTTTACCAAAGCATCAACGCCCTATCGAGGCATGACGATACGCGTCGTATCTGAGCGTATCGACACCCATTTTTACGAAGCTGATGCCTTAACAAAAGCGTTCTACCAGCTCACGGGCATTCGAGTCGTTCATGAAACGACTGGCGAAGATGATGTCATCAAAAAACTGCAAGCGCAGTTGAATACTGGACTAAACATCTATGACGCGTACGTTAATGACAGCGACTTGATTGGCTATCATTTTCGATCCGGGAAAGTGCTGCAACTCGATGACTTTATGGCAAACGACGGTGCAGATGTCACCTTGCCAACGCTAGACTTAGACGACTTTATTGGACTCGATTTTACGAAGGGGCCTGACAAGAAACTGTATCAATTACCTGACCAACAGTTTGCCAACCTTTATTGGTACCGCGCAGATTGGTTTGCACGCCCCGACTTGAGAGCGCAATTCAAAGATCGATATGGCTACGAGCTAGATGTTCCGCAAAACTGGGAAGCTTACGAAGATATCGCCGAGTTTTTTTCGGTGCATGTGAAGTACCTCGACAATCACCGAGTATGGGGGCACATGGACTATGGAAAACGGGACCCGTCTTTGGGCTGGCGAATATCAGATGCGTGGTTGTCACTCGCCGGCACGGGAGACCAAGGCCTTCCTAATGGCATTCCCGTTGACGAATGGGGCATTAGAGTCGATGGCTGTCGTCCCGTCGGTGCGAGCGTTGAGCGCGGCGGAGCTCTCGATAGTCCTGCTGCCATCTATGCCGTTAACAAGTATGTCGAGTGGCTTGACAAATACGCCCCTCCCGATGCCAAAAACATGAATTTCACCGAAGCCGGAAACTGGTTAGTCAAAGGCAATATCGCGCAGCAGATATGGTGGTATAGCGCCTTCACAGCCGCCCTCACCAAGCCCGGCACCCCGATCGTTGATAAAAACGGAAAGCCTAAATGGAAAATGGCCCCCTCCCCAAAAGGCGCCTACTGGCAAAAAGGCATGAAGCTCGGCTATCAGGATGCGGGCTCATGGACTTTCCTAAAGAGTACGCCTATCGAGCGATTAAAACCTGCTTGGCTCTACGCTCAATTCTTGGTATCAAAATCCGTCTCGCTCAAGAAAGCATTGGTTGGACTCACTCCCATTCGCTTGTCAGACATCCAATCTGATGCATTTACTGAACGCGCACCGGCACTGGGCGGGCTAGTTGAATTCTATCGCAGCGAAGGCCGCAATTTATGGAGCCCAACGGGCACCAATGTTCCTGATTACACGCGCCTTTCTAACTATTGGTGGCAATATGTGGGGCAGGCCGTCGACGGCAGCCTAAGCGTTGAGCAAGCCATGATTCAAATGGCGCAGGCTTTTGACAATACCTTAGAAGAAATTGGTAATACCACGCAAGGTAACTGCTCGCCCAAGCTCGCACCCAAGCGCAAGCCAGCGTATTGGCTTAACCAGCCTGGTTCGCCAAAGCCTAGGCTGACCAAGCCGGTAATCCCCTCAACGTTGCCTTACGAGGAGGCTATTCGTGTCTGGGACTGACTCTTTAACAAAACGCCTATTACCAGTAAGGTCGCTTCAAGCCCTTGTTGTTTTTTGGCTAAGCTTTGCAGCGTCCGTTGGCAATACCAAGGACTTGGAAGGCGCACCACATATTCGGCTCGTCACTTTCGACGACCCGCCGCATATTATGGTCGAGCCTAATCGCACTCACGGCCTTTCGGTATCGATAATTGAGCGGCTCTTTGAGCTTGCAGGCCTTACGTTTGACTTGCAGGTGATGCCACCCAAACGCACCGTGATCTATACCACTCAACAAAAAGATGTTTGTGTATTTCCTATTGAAAGAAACCAAGAACGCGAAGCGTTATTTTCGTGGATAGGCCCCATCCTAGTAACGCGTTCGGGCTTATATACAGTCGCCAACACAAGGCTAGCTAAAGAGATTCAAACCTTACAAGACGCAAAGCCCTATGTGATTGGCAGCCACCTTGGCAGCGGGACAGGTGAGTATTTAGAAAGTTTAGGGTTCACCGTCGATTTTATTCCGCAGAACGTCTCTAACATCTACAAGCTAGACAATCAGCGTATCGAGCTATGGGAAACCGACCAACTGACCGCAGATTACGCATCACAACTTGCTGAAGTCGAACTCTCGACGTCGCATTTGGACTTTTTTACGAATCTGCGGGCCATTGCATGTAACCCTGCCATACCCAAAGTGATCATCGAGAAAATGCGGAGCGTACTGTACGAGATGCATCAAACTGGCGAGATCGAACGACTCCAAGAATCGTTTAACGCTGGGCCTTAACAACTGACAGTAAAACTAAACCATCACCATATTAGCGGCTCGACTCACAGTTTCGCACTTTCTAAGATATGGCATTTCAGATAGCATACCGATATGATTTTGTATCGATTTGAACCGGGGAAGCGAACAGCACGACAGCCTGCTCCGCGATCTATCGCATCAAACGATACTTATTAAACTACTATAAAACGACTACAAATAGAGACTCAAAACGCAGCAATATGATTGATAGCCAGCCTTTATCCTTACACTCAGTAGACACTCCGTGAAAATTCCAAAGCGCCTAAAACCCCTTGTTGAAGATGGCCTGATTCACGATGTCACCAGCCGGCTCATGAGCGGCAAAGAAGCCGATATTTTTGTCGTTCGTTGTGGTGACCAAATTCGCTGTGCGAAAGTCTATAAAGATGCAATGAAACGCAGCTTTAAAAAAGCGGCGCAATATCAAGAAGGACGCAAAGTACGAAGCGGTCGCCGGGCAAGAGCCATGGAAAAACGCTCAAACTACGGTCGTCAGCAGCAAGAAGAGATTTGGCAGAATGCCGAAGTCGACGCTTTATCTCGCTTGGCTCAAGCGGGTGTGCGGGTTCCTGAAACCTTCGGTTGCGTAGACGGCGTGCTACTCATGGAGCTAGTAACGGATGAAGAAGGCGATGTAGCGCCGCGCCTCGGTGACGTGATGATGTCAGAAGAGCACGCCATTGAAGATTATACGCTCATGATGCATTACATGAAGCTCATGCTATGTGCGGGTATCGTGCACGGAGACCTTTCCGAATTTAACGTATTGGTCGATGAGGAAGGCCCCGTCATTATCGACTTACCCCAAGCCGTTGACGCCGCGGCGAACAACAATGCTGAAGAAATGTTTGCTCGCGATGTGAACAATATGCGGCGCTATTACGGCGAGTTCGCACCGTCTCTGTTACACACTCAATACGCCAAAGAAATGTGGGCATTGTTTGCCGAGGGCAAGCTGAGCCCTAATTCGAAACTGACCGGTGAATTTGAAGATGATGGTGACGACGCCGATGTCGATGCTGTATTGGAAGATATTAAAGCTGTTATGAGAGAAGAAGAGGAGCGACAAGAGCGTATTCGCAGCGCTGAAGAAGACGATTAAATACTTCGTTAATTCTCAAAACATGCAGAATAAAACCGCAATTTCGGTCAAAAATTTATAGTCCACACAATATAAAGTAAGTGCTCAACCTCAAAGGAGCACTTATCTCATGAACATACCTGAAAGCTATTATCCAGTGATTTGCGCGAGCCATGGTCAATCGCTCGTCGATTTCTTTACGCAGCAATTGCACTTTGAACCCGTATTCAACTCAGACTGGTACTGGCATCTCAACTTACCAAGTACTTCACACATCAATATTGGGATCGTAGACCACCAGCACCCAAGTGTCCCTGATGGCTACCGAAAACCGGCGCAAGGGCTTATTCTTAATTTCGAACTGGGCAAGGTTGCAGACCTTTATGCGAGAGCTCAAGCGAAGAAATGGAAAATACTATTAACCCTGCGTGACGAAGACTGGGGGCAACGACACTTTATTATTGCCACGCCCGAACCTGGCGTAATGCTAGACTTTATCGAAACGATTCCTGCCAACCAGAACTTTTTGAAGCACTACCACGATGAGAAGCAGCTTACTTAAAGACATTTTGAATACGCTTGATCAAAAGCGTTCATGCTCATTTGACCTAGCCTCATTGGCCGAGGAAATCGGCTATTCAAAGTATCATTTATGTCGAGCCTTCCATGCTGCGACGGGTGAGCCTCTCATTACTTATATGAGAAGGCTTTCGCTTGCGCGCAGTGCGGAGCGCCTGCGTGCTGGAGACAAAATTATTGATACTGCTTTCGAGTATGGCTATCAGTCACAGGCAGCTTATCATCGTGCCTTCGTTTCAATGTTCACGATAACGCCCAAAGCGTTTCAAGCGGGAAAGCACCATCCAAGCCTTTTGTTAAAGAAGCCTTGGAACGAAACTCTAATGCCTGCTAAGCCGCCAGAAAGTTACTCTTGCGAATTAGAGGCATTTTCACTGTGGGGAATAGGCGGAGAATATTCCTATGATGCAATCGATGACATTGCTGAGCTTTGGGAAACCTTTCACAACACAGTTCCGCGAAGTGAACCGAGCTTTGGCGTGACTTACGACCTACCGAAAAAAACCAGCCAGTTTCGCTATTTCGCAGCTTGCCGCAAGCCTTCACAAACGGGACTTAAAAGCCTAATCGTACCAAAACAAAGCTATCAAGTATTTCGCCATAAAGGCGCTATCAACTCGTTAATGCAAACCTTCAATTATATTTGGGGGCTCTGGCTACCGACTCAGGGAACGAAAGTATGCGGAATTGATTTTGAGCGCTACCCACCAGGGTTTGACCCTAACGATGACAACGCTCATGTCGATATTTTCATACCTTTGAGTAAACAAAGCATTTAAATCAGTCATCGCACTGCGTCCCACCGAATTGCACGCTAAGGAATGCGTTCTTGCGCTGACCCTGGGCGAGACGCCCGACGACTAGCTATGATTTGTTAAGCGGGCAGGTATTCAAGCCCACTAACTTGTATAGCGGACAAAAACCAACCAAGCCTGTCAACAACGGCACAATACCCACTAAGCCAAGCATCGATTGCGGACCAACCACCACTAAACTTAGCAACGCTAAACCAAAAACAACGCGAATTACTCTGTCGATCACACCCTCATTTTTTGTCATAAGACACCTCTTAAATACCATGTAAATGATACTTAAAATGTATCGTAAACATCGGAGGATCTTCTTGATCTAAATCAGTCTTGTGTTTGCTGACATTGGCGCCACCTGCGAGGCGAGACCCCCCTCGTTTTTTTAAACGACTTGGAAAAAGCGCTGACATCTGAATAGCCCAGCATCTGCGACATAAACGTAATCTCCATTCGACTCGCCTGTAACAACCATGACGCCGTATCAAATCGAATTTGCGACAGCAAAGCTTTAAAGTTCAAGCCTTTTCGAGCGAGTTTTCGCTGCAAGGTGCGTTCGTGCATATGAAGCAACAGTGCCACATTCTTAAGCGAGTGTTCCTGACTTCCGAGGGTTTGAAGAATCAAGCTACGGACCTGACTTTCTATATCGCTACCGAACGCGGCTAGCTGTTCGTCCATTCTATTCTGGATGTCTAATCTCAGCTCGTCACCAAAAGGCGCGATGGGTCTATCGAGAAAAACACTCGGGAAAATCACTTGGTCTTTCTCTTGGTTAAACGACACCGCACCGTCAAAGTAATTGCTATATACCGAGGCCGGCGATATTCCCTGGTGCGAAAAACGTACTTCGGTGCAGTAAAAATCGTCACCGACCATATTCTTTAAAAGGCGATAGCAAACCGCTAAGGAAAGTTCGCGACCCTGCCCTGCACTTGAACGCTGATGTTGATGCTGAAAGCGCGTAATGACGGCTTGGCTGCCTGCCGTCTCTATCGTCCAGTATTCCCCCCTCACATGCAGCGACATGTAACTTCGCGCATACCTCAGGGCATCGCCTATCGTGACGCACTGCTCCACCAACATGCCAATAGAGCCGAGCATAGAGAGGTCTTGTTTTTGCGCCAATCGCATCCCAAAATCACGACAGCCTAGCCTGACAGCAGACTGCTCTAATACTGACTCAAATCCAGCGAAACTAATCAGCTGTTCTGGGTCGTTTAGGCAGCCATCATCTAAGCCATTTATGCGTAATTCATACGACGCATTAGCGCCCAATTCGCTTAGTAAGTCTTCGACGCCCATCAAAGCGCCAGCTCGAATCTGGAATTCTTGGGTAGTCACAAACTCACTCCAACACCACAAATGATAAAAACTGAGCAAATACTGGACAAACTGTCGTCAAATGACAAGTTTCGATTAGTGATTATCGCTATTGTGCACCCACTGAAGAGCAAACCTCACAAAAACAACATGCAAACAAGAGAGCGATTATGAGCCACTACGACGTATTAATTCGAAACGGACGCTATTTCGACGGCACCGGCGGTCCATCCAAAATCTGTGACATTGCGATTAAGGACAATCGCGTTGTAGCCATCTTGAGTCACTCAGACAAAGATTCAGCAGACAAAGAAATTGATGCGACAGGACAGTGGGTAATGCCTGGTTTTCTCGACACCCATACGCATTACGACGCAGAGTTGATTGTTTCTCCTTCGCTATCAGAATCTGTACGCCATGGCGTTACCACTGCCCTTGTTGGCAGCTGCTCCCTCAGCATGATTTGCAGCGACATAGAAGACGCATCCGATATTTTTACGCGCGTCGAAACAGTTCCGCGTGAGAACGTACTTCCGATACTTCAAAAGAACAAAACCTGGAAAACGCCAAATCAGTGGGTCGAATTTGTCGACCAACAACCGCTAGGCCCAAACCTTATTTCGTTTCTTGGACATAGCGACTTACGCACTGGAGTGATGGGGCTTACTCGCGCTACCGAGAAGAAAGAGCGGCCTTCCGCTGCAGAGATGCAAACCATGGAAGACACCCTGACAGAAGCACTGGATGCCGGTTTCTTAGGACTATCCTCAATGTGTCTAACCTGGGACAAAGTTGATGGTGACCGAGAATGGTCGAAAAGCTTACCGAGTACCTATGCAAAATGGCGCGAAATCAGTCGTCTAAACAATCTTCTACGTAAACGAAATCGTGTCCATCAAGGCGCTCCCAACGCGGCCAACCCCTTACAAATTTTCCAATATTTGAAAGAAACTCTCGGACTATTGCGAAAGCCACTCAAAACGACGCTAATCACCTTGATAGATTTACGCGGAAACCCAACTGTCCGACCCATGGGTCAGATTGTCTCTCGTCTCGTGAACTGGATCGGTGGAAATTTCCGCTGGCAAGTCCTGCCAACCCCGTTCACAGTTTATGCCGATGGCATCGACGTCGTGTTTTTTGAAGAATTCGGTGCAGGCGAAATGGCACTGGATCTTAAAGACCAAGTCGAGCGCAACGACCTACTGAAAGACGAAAAATATCGCCGAGACTTCCGCAAGTTCTATGGTGAAAAGCTCAGCCCACGAGTTTGGCAGCGAGACTTTGGCGACGCCATTATCCTCGAGTGTCCTGACAGCTCTATTGTGGGTAAGAACTTTGCGGAGGTCGCGCAAGCTCGCGATATCCATGTGGTGGATCTTTTCCTAGACTTAGTCGTCGAATTCGGTCGCAAGCTGCGTTGGTACACGACCGTCGGCAATCATCGTAAAGATGTTTTGTCCCGCATGGTACAAGACAAAAATACACTCATCACATTTTCTGACGCAGGCGCCCACATTCGCAATATGGCGTTTTATAACCTGCCGCTGAGATTTCTCAAATTGATTCAAGAGTCACACGACAACCACAAAGCGCTCATGTCGATAGAAAAAGCAGTTTGGCGCATGACCGGCGAACAAGCAGACTGGCTGGGAATTGATGCCGGCAAGATTCGCCAAGGTGATCGCGCTGATGTCGTCGTCATGGACCCCGTGGGGTTTGATCAAAACCTAGAGGACGTGCATTGGGCGGACATGGAAAACTTTGGTTTGCAGCGCCTCGTCAATCGCAACCCGGGATTGGTTAAACACGTGTTGATCAACGGTAAAGTCGCCGTCGACAATGAAGTCATTAGCGATTCGTTGGGGAAAGAGAAAGGCTTTGGTCAGTTTCTTCGTGCTACCAGCAACTGATCAGCTTAACGCTCCGCAACAGAGTCTAAATAAGCGGGCCGACAAACAAAAACTCAAGGGAACACTTGAGCAAGCCTTGTCGGCACGCTATGGTCACAGCGCTTAGGCTTGGCAACGAAATCAATAGGCCTGAATACGTGTTTAATTAGTGACTCATGTTATGGCTAGCCTACTTCGTCTTTTTACCCTTACGCTCTTGGCGATGGTCGCTTTTGCTGCCAACTCCGTCTTATGCCGCTTGGCCCTTGATCAAACCTCAATAGACGCTGCCAGCTTCACCTCGATTCGTTTAATCGCCGGCGCCGCAGTGCTTGGCTTAATTGTTTGCCTCCGCCAACGCGGCCAAGGGTTTAAGACGAGGGGCAGCTGGCCCTCGGCATTGGCACTGTTTACCTATGCCGCCGGGTTTTCCTTTGCTTACATTAGCCTGCCTGCCGCCACCGGCGCATTACTGCTATTTGGTTCCGTTCAAATCAGCATGATTGGGTACGGAATTGCTAAAGGTGAGCGTACGAGTTCTCTACAGAAAACTGGCTTGGTGCTCGCGTTAGTCGGGCTCACGGTTTTACTCTTACCCGGCGCATCGGCGCCCTCTTTGGCCGGTGCATCTCTGATGGTCGTCGCCGGTATTGCTTGGGCCGTCTACTCGTTGCGAGGCAAATCACATGCTGGAGACCCCACCGGAATGACGGCTGGAAATTTCTTACGCACTATTCCGTTCACGCTAGTGCTAAGCGCAGCCTTAGTCGAGTCTTTTTCTGTCGATTCGCTCGGCATTATTTATGCGATCGCGTCGGGAGGTATCGCCTCTGGGCTTGGCTATGCACTCTGGTATGCAGCACTACCAAAGCTACAAGCAATGACCGCCGCCAGTGTTCAACTAAGCGTGCCAGTCATCACTGCCTTGGGTGGAGCCTTATTCTTGGATGAGCAAATAACGCTTCAGATGGTGCTTGCGTCGACAGCGATTCTTGGAGGGATTGCGCTAGTTGTTCGAACGGCAGACATGGATGGGGTCGGACGTCGCGCGACAAAGAACTAAAGATCAACAAGTATTCATAGAAAATCTACTGATAACGCCCGTCACTATGCCTTTACACACACATAAACAGAGTTCGTCGATTCGCAGTTTTGAAAGGGGTTAAAGAAAGAAACGATATGCGAGTCTACTTTCTCAAATACTGTTTTTAGCAAGGTTTCAAACTGTGCTTCCGGCAAGTTTTGCGACCACATGGCGAATACGCCTTCGGGTTTAAGCTGTTGTGCCATCAATGCAAGGTTTTCCGTTGTATAAAAACCGGCATTGGCTGCATTAAGAAATTCAGTGGGCGAATGGTCTATGTCTAATAGTATGGCATCAAACTTCTTACCCTTGTTCATTGGGTCAAAGCCTTTTTCTGGTTGCGTCGCCAGATCAAAAAAGCTGTCCAGCACATATCTGTTTCTAGCATCCGCATTCAAAACCTTTCCTAGCGGAACCAGCTCGCGCTCGTGCCATTCAATGACTGTACCCAAGGCATCAACCACCAACTGCTCAGAAATGCGCGGGTCTTTCAAGGCCTCAACAGCCGTGTAACCTAAGCCCAATCCGCCCACTACGACACTTAAGTTATCACCCTGCACTGCTGCTAGCCCTAGCCTAGAAAGCGCTTCTTCGGCTTCGACAAACATACTCGACATTAAGAACTCATCGCCAAGTTTTACTTCATAAATATCCCTGTCACCAAAAGCTGGCATACGCCTTCTGCGCAAGGAAATGTCGCCTAAAGGCGAGGTTTGGTTATCAATTTCTTCAAACAATGCGTGCATGCTGGCGTGATCCTAACAAGGGCTTACAATGCCTTTGCGCAGGGCTAACATGCCCATCTTCGCAATTAACAAGGTAATAAAACTCGAGAACTTAACGACCGAATTCAAGGTCGATCTAGTGCTAAGTACGTGGAAGTAGGACTATAACCATCTCCTCCCATTTTACCAACAGAATCAATCAATTCTTGATTGATCAGGCCGTCGCGATAGAGGTCGTCTCTGACAAAAATCGACTTCACATCTAACAGAACAACGGTTCCTCCGGCAGGTAAATCTCCCAAGGGAATGGTTTCTCGCAGGCAACACTCGTAACGAATAGGAGAGTTTTTCACTGACAGCGGGCTGACTGTTTCACTCACACAATGCGCAAGTCCTGCGAGTTCGAACTCACTGTCGTTTTTATCAATACTGGCACTGGTGATATTCATTTTTTCTAACAGCTCACGAGTCACAATATTGACTACACACTCACCTGTTTCGAGCAGATTTTGTAAGGTATCTTTGTTGAGGCCACTGCGTTGGGTTACTTGGGTATATAACAGCACTGGGGGATTACAACTAGCCACGGTAAAAAACGAATACGGTGCAATATTATCGATGCCCGCTTTTGATCGAGTGCTAATCCAGGCAATCGGTCGAGGCGTTACGCCACCATTTAGCAAACGATACCGATCTTGCCCGGCTAGTTCCGATACGTCAAAATTCATACAAACCCTACTCCATCGTCCTAAGCGAAATGCGTGTCGAAAGCGATGCGCTAATGATCTTTGGTACTTTGACAAAGACCTTAGCACGCTCTCCCTCGTCATTGTCTCATGAGAGATTTTAACAAACTACTTACCCGCCGAAGACACGAGTAAACGCGACTTTAGGGATTCGCTATTTTGGTTTCGCGATGATTTCGCTACAATGCGCGCAATTAAGTCACACCCAAACAACTGAATGGTAAAACTATGATCCTTTTAAAAACCAATTTTGGCGATATCACCATCGAACTAGACCACGAGAAAGCTCCTAAAACCGCGGCTAATTTTGAGAGCTACGTTAAGGACGGGTTTTACGACGGTGTGGTATTTCATCGAGTGATTAGCAACTTCATGATCCAAGGTGGCGGATTCGACACCAATATGGAGCAAAAAACTACGAAGGCGAACATTGAGAACGAAGCCGACAATGGCCTAAGCAATGTCAATGGTTCTGTCGCAATGGCTCGCACCATGGACCCGCACTCGGCTTCGGCGCAATTTTTTATTAACGTTAAAGACAACGACTTCCTGAACCATACGGCGAAAACAATGGAAGGCTGGGGCTACGCCGTATTCGGTAAAGTCGTTGAGGGTATGGACATTGTCGAAAAAATCAAAAATGTTGATACGACAAATAAAGGTGGTCACCAAGACGTACCTGTAGACAATGTCGTGATTGAGTCCGCTACGATCGTCGAGTCTGAATAAGACAGCATGATCTACTTTATTTCCGATCTGCATCTGGAAGAAGATCGCCCCGATATCACCGGGGCGTTTCTTTATTTTATGGACTGGGTAGAAAGCAAAGCCGATACCCTTTACATACTGGGTGACTTTTTCGAAAGTTGGATTGGCGATGACGAAGATACCGTACTTCAAGTGCTCATTAAGCAGCGCTTGAAGAAGTTTACTGCGAGCGGGAAAAAGCTGTACTTCATGCACGGTAATCGTGACTTTCTGGTCGGTCAGTTATTTTCAGAGCAAACCGGCGCTCAGTTATTAGAAGACCCCTGTGTCGTTAATCTAAATGGCGTAGATACGCTACTAATGCACGGCGATAGCCTATGCACAGCTGACATTGGCTACATGAAGTTTAGAGCCACTATTCGCAACCCTTCGTTTCTCGAGCCATTCCTGAAGAGACCAATCGAAGAACGAAAAATCACAGCACAGCAACTGCGTGCGATGAGCCAAGCGAACAATCAGTCCAAAGACATGGAAATAATGGATGTTACGCCAGAAGAAATTCCGAAGGTACTGGCTCAACATGATGTCGACACATTAATCCACGGACACACACACCGACCAGCCGTGCACAACCTAACCGTTAATGATCAAAAAGCTCAACGCATCGTATTAGGGGATTGGGACAAAGAAATCTGGTATTTAGAGATAGACCAAGCGGGAAAGCAACACCTGAAGACAATGCCCTTCCCTGTCGACCCAACATCTTAAGGCGCTGCAACAGCAAAGCCGTTAAAAAACAGAAAGCGCGAGCGTTAACCGCCAGTCGCGACGCCAAATTTCAAACCTTTATCTTTGTATTCCTGAAGCTGTACACCGAACGCACCGTCCGAGAATATCTCTTTAACCCGGATTGCATTACCCGTCTCATCTTTTTGACGCGTGCTCAAATCGATAATACGTTCAGCGCAGGTTTTCTTATTTTTGTCTCGCACAATAATCAGCTTCGGCTTTAGTTTGTTACGTGGTGGGCACGATAAAATAATGCCAACCTCACCACTCGTTAGCTCTGCAATATGACCTGGAGGGTAAATGCCGACCAACCGAATAAACGCACGCACTATCTCTTCATCAAACTGCTGTCCACGGCAGTCGTAGAGAATACGTAACGCCTCTAGAACCGAGCGGCCATTGCTGTAAACACGGTCACTGGTAATGGCATCAAACGCATCAACAACACTGACTATTTTTGCAAAATAAGGAATCTTTTCACCACTGACCCCCCGAGGATAGCCCTTGCCATTGATATGTTCATGGTGACAATACGCAACATCCACGGTGACCGGAGGAACATCTGATTTCGACATTAACAAGCTTCGACCCGCCGTTGCATGCGTTTTAATCACATCATATTCATCACGCGTTAAGGAGCCTTCTTTATTGAGAATTTCGTCAGGAATACGCACTTTACCCACATCATGCAGCATGCCCGCGACTCCAAGATCTTCTAACTCCTGCTCAAGTAGGTCGAGCTCACGGCCCAAGGCCACCGACATCACTGAAACTCGCAAGCTATGTTCAGCGGTGTAGTCGTCTTTGTTCTTGATTTGAGCTAACCACATCAAAGCATTTGGGTTTTTGAGCACACTTTTGACGCAGCTTTTCACGGCGGTTTTGACTTCGTTGGTATTAATGTCGTGGGACAATCGCAAAGAGCTTAATACATTATCGACAGTTCGCTTGGCATGATCATAGTCGGCAATCGCAGCCGGCAAAGCCTTTTCCATTGATACTTTATTGATACGACGCGTTTTTACGTGCTGACGTTCGCGCCCTTTATCTTTGTATTTGATTTCGGTTTGCGCCACATCAATAAACACGTGATCGCAAAAGTCAGTCAGCTGATCTATTTCTTCTTCCGAACTGATAATAAAACCTTGATACAGAAATGGCGTTTCTAACCAAGGGCGGTCTAATTCGACGACGTACATACCCAACAATAAGTCACATACCCGTACTTTTTCTCTGACCAGAGACTTGTTAACTTCATAGGTATTATAATTGTGTTCGCCTAAAGCCATCTTGTTGCCATCCAACTCAAACCATTGAATTTAGTCCACCATGTACTTAATCTAGCAAATAATCTAGGAAGCACACGAAACGAAGGTGCAAAAACTCCGCAGAGGCTCGGTTAACGGTTTTACCCGCGCTCAAAAACCACTACAATTCACGCTGTTTTTACGCTGGATGAGTGTGTAAAAAAAATACCTGACTAATTTACTAGGTTATTGTACAATCCTCATCCGAATCGAGTTGCCGCCTTTCAATACATTAGGCGAAGCGCTAATCGATCCACCAAGTAATCCCAAAATAATCATAACGAACAAAACGGGGCTGAGAAGCCTGACTTGATAACGGTTTTTGCTGCACATCAAACTGCCGCACGAAACGCTCACACAGACCACATTGGTATAGAGAAAAGTCGCAATGTCTGAATCAGATAAAGCTGTAAAAGATCTCATCAAACGGGATTACGAACATGGGTTCGTGACAAACATCGAGTCGGAGACCTTTGAGCCTGGCCTCAATGAAGACGTCATCCGCCGAATTTCAGCAAAAAAAGGCGAGCCTGAGTGGCTACTTGAATGGCGCCTCAAAGCCTACGGCCAATGGCTTGAAATGGCGGAGCCAGAATGGGCGCACGTCAACTTTCCTAAAGTGGACTTTAACGACATTGCCTACTTTTCTGCGCCAAAATCCAAAGACGATGCGCCGAAGAGCTTGGACGAAGTTGATCCAGAGCTTCTCAGAACTTACGAAAAGCTAGGTATTCCCCTGCACGAAAGGGCTCGTTTGGCAGGCGTAGCGGTAGATGCTGTGTTTGACAGTGTGTCTATTGGAACGACCTTTAAAGAGAAGCTGACTGAAGCGGGCGTTATTTTTTGCCCTATTTCAGAAGCGGTTCATAAGCATCCAGAATTGATCAAAAAATACCTTGGCAGCGTCGTTCCGCAAAAAGACAATTTTTACGCTGCTCTCAACTCTGCCGTATTTAGTGATGGATCATTTGTCTACATACCTAAGGGTGTGCGTTGCCCACTCGAGCTGTCTACCTACTTCAGAATAAACGAAGCAAATACGGGGCAGTTCGAGCGCACATTGATTATCGCAGATGTCGGCAGTCATGTTAGCTATTTAGAAGGCTGCACGGCGCCAATGCGAGACGAAAATCAGCTTCATGCTGCGGTTGTCGAACTGGTGCTGCTAGACGACTCTGAAATCAAATATTCTACGGTACAAAACTGGTACCCAGGTGATGAAGAAGGTAAAGGCGGCATCTACAATTTCGTAACCAAGCGAGCTGCTTGCATTGGGAAAAACTCCAAGGTTAGCTGGACGCAAGTGGAAACAGGTTCTGCCATTACATGGAAATACCCAAGCTGTGTGCTGCGGGGCGAAAACAGCGTGGGTGAGTTCTACTCAGTCGCGCTTACCAATAACTTCCAGCAAGCCGACACCGGCACAAAAATGATCCATCTAGGCAAGAACACTCGTAGTACGATCATTTCAAAAGGAATTTCCGCCGGTAAAAGCGATAGCAGTTATCGCGGTCTAGTGCGAATCGGCCCCAACGCTGAAAATGCTCGTAACTACACCCAGTGCGATTCACTGCTGATTGGTGATAAATGTGGCGCGCATACCTTCCCCTACATTGAAAGCAAAAACAAAAGCGCCGTACTCGAACATGAAGCGACTACATCTAAAGTGAGCGATGACCAGTTGTTTCTTTGTCAGCAGCGGGGCATCGACACGGAACATGCCGTATCGATGATCGTAAATGGCTTCTGCAAAGAGGTGTTCAAAGAGCTTCCTATGGAGTTTGCGGTTGAAGCGACAAAATTACTGGAAGTGAGCCTTGAAGGCTCGGTCGGCTAGAGGCCGGTATTAACATATCTATAGTGTGTCTGGCCTAAGCGGCGAAGACCTTTAAAAGAATTTCGGATCGATGGCATAGACCTATCGACCATTGAGAGAGAGAACAAAATGCTAAGTATTTCTAATCTGCAGGCAAGCGTCGAAGATAAGCAAATCCTCACCGGTTTGAACCTAGAAGTAAAAGCGGGCGAAGTACATGCCATCATGGGCCCCAACGGATCAGGAAAAAGTACATTATCCCAAGTATTAGCGGGCAACGAGGCGTATGAAGTCAATGGTGGCAGTGTGTCACTTGAGGGCAATGACCTACTCGACATGTCTACCGAAGACCGCGCCCGCGAAGGAGTGTTTTTAGCGTTCCAATACCCTGTCGAAATCCCCGGCGTAAGCAATTTGCAGTTTATGAAAACGGCGATTAACAATATTCGTCAGCACCGTGGACAAGATGAGATTAACGCGGCTGAATTTATGAAGCTTGCGAAGCAAAAAATCCAACAGGTCAATCTCGACCCGTCGTTTCTAAAGCGCGGTGTAAACGAAGGTTTCTCAGGCGGCGAGAAAAAGCGTAATGAGATCATGCAGATGCTGATGCTCGAACCGAAGTTAGCCATTCTCGATGAGACCGACTCGGGTTTGGATATCGATGCTTTGCGCGTCGTCGCGGACGGCGTGAATGCACTTCGTTCTCCTGACCGCGCGGTGATTATGGTGACGCATTATCAGCGACTACTGGACTACATTGTGCCTGACTATGTGCACGTTCTTGCGAATGGAAAGATCATCAAATCAGGCGGCAAAGAACTTGCCCTTGAGTTAGAAGAGCGTGGCTACGGCTGGCTTGGTATTGACGAAAAAGCGAAGGCATAACTCGATATGACACGTTTAAATGCACTATTACGAGGCTCTGAGCCAGCAGCTTCGCTGCCGAGTTCGCTAAAGGATTTTCAGCTAACTAAGCGCAAGGCTCTCGATACGGTTTTGCTCCCGACGAGAAAAACCGAAAACTGGAAATATTCAGCAAAGCGTTTGGGCGACATTAACGGTCTACCGGCCGACCTGAAGACCAGCTCTGGGCTTGCTGAAAAAACGGACCCCAACACGGTCATCATTGAGAACGGTCAAGTGGCACATAGCGATATTGGTATTGCTGGTGTCACGCTAAAAACCTTCGACATGCTAAGTGAAGACGAAGCAAAAGTTGTCATGCAAGGTGTCATTGCTCGCAGTGACGACCTTCAGTTTGCGCAACTCAACCATGCAGAGTTCTCGAATGGCGTATTCGTGAGTGTTGCTGACCACACTCAGGCAGAACAGGCCTTACGAATTATTATTCGCCATTCCGGCCAAGGCATCAGTTACAGCCGAGTATTTATTACGCTAGGTAAACTCGCGTCGCTCACCGTAATTGAAGAGCTCAGTTTTGATGATTTAGGGGGCGCCTCCGCGCTGCTAAATAGCGTCACAGACTGCACATTGAGTGCCGGCGCACGCATGCAATATATTCGCTCGGATATGGATCAGCAGGCGCAAAGCAAAGTCATTGGCGCAACCGGTGTCGTACAGAATAGAGACAGCTTTTTCGAAAGCCACTGTCTAGGTCTCGGCACTCACCTAGATCGCCATGACTTTCGCATAGAAATGGCAGAACCGGGCGCAGAATGTAACTTAAACGGCGTCTGTGTCACCCAGCAACAGCAGCATTATGATAACCACACCAGCATTGAACACATTGCTCCCAATTGCCAAAGCAATGAGTCTTATCGCTGTATAGCGGGCGATCAATCTCAGATCGTTTTTAACGGTCGAATTCATATTCATCGCGATGCGCAAAAAACGCTAGGTTCAATGAGTAACAAAAACTTATTGCTTTCCAATGGTGCTGAAATAGATTCGAAGCCTGAGCTCGAGATCTATGCCGATGACGTTAAATGTGCCCACGGCACCACCATCGGTCAGCTAGACGAGCAAGAGATTTACTATCTCAAAACGCGTGGTATTAAAGACGAACAAGCTCGCCAAATGCTAACGCTTGGTTTTGTTTTGGAACTCGTGCGTGCTAATCCTATCGCCGAAATTGCTGAGCAGTGGGAAGACAAGCTTGCTTCCTTGTTAAGCTTTGAACAATAGAGGCATAGGTACCCAATGAGCACAACGACAGCTTTCGACATTGATAGCATTCGCAGCGACTTTGATATTCTAGACCAGAATATCAACGGTAAGCCTTTGGTTTATCTGGATAGCGCCGCTAGTGCGCAGAAGCCGAACCAAGTGCTCGATGCGATCAATCACTATTACCGCCACGACAATGCTAACGTCCATCGCGGCGCGCATACCTTGGGTGATCGAGCAACCGCTGACTTTGAAAGTGCACGTGACTGTGTCCGCGAATATATTAACGCAGCAAGCCGCAAAGAAATCATTTGGACCAAAGGCACTACCGAAGCCATCAACTTGATTGCAAACGGCCTGAGTCAATCACTCGCGCCGGGCGATGAAATCATTGTTAGCCGCATGGAACATCACGCGAATATCGTTCCTTGGCAAATGGCAGCCGAGCGTACCGGTGCGGTGATTCGTGTCTGGGACATCAACGCCGCGGGTGAATTGTGCCTAGACCAACTCCAAGACTTGCTGAACGAAAAAACTAAGATCCTTGCGATCACACATGTTTCGAATGTGCTAGGGACGATCAACCCAGTCAAAGACATTGTGAAGCAGGCAAAAGCTGCGGGTGTGATAAGCGTCATTGACGGTGCGCAAGCAGTGCCGCACTTCCAAGTCGACGTCCAAGCATTAGATTGCGACTTTTACGTATTCTCTTCACACAAACTGTTTGGCCCTACGGGCATCGGCGTTGTTTACGGTAAAGAGAAACGACTAGAGGCCTTACCCCCATATCAAGGCGGTGGTGAAATGATCGAACGGGTCAGCTTCGAAGGCACCACTTACAATGAGCTCCCCTATAAGTTTGAGGCGGGCACGCCGGCTATCAGCGAAGCGGTTGGCCTAAAAGCCGCCATTGAATATTTGGGTAACATTGACAGAGCAGCGATGGAAGCGCATGAACAAGGTCTCTACCAGCTCGCATTAGCGCGCGTTTCGGAAGTACCAGGCATGCGACTTATTGGAACCGCGCAACACAAGGTTCCCGTCATGTCTTTCCTTATAGAAGGGCTGCATCCTAGCGACATTGGCACCTTACTCGATCAACAAGGAATAGCAATTCGCACCGGACACCACTGCGCCATGCCATTGATGCAGCACTATGACGTGCCCGGTACCGCGCGCGCTTCATTTGCGTTTTACAATACCGAAGCCGACGTCAACCGACTGTTTGATGGCTTAATCAAAATACAAAAGATGTTTGTCTAAAACGACAAACGCTAGCAAAGTAAATGCAGGTCAATTATGAGCATACAAACCTTTCAACCCGTTCGCGGCGTGACCGTTAGCGATAAAGCGGCACAGCATATTAAAGCTGAACTCGCAAAGAGTGAGCATCTACAGGGTTTTCGCTTGTATCTTGAAACAAGTGGCTGCTCAGGATTCATGTACGAAACAACGCTGGTCGAAGGGCCAAGTGATGGCGATGAAGCCTTTGAACTGAACGACATTAAAGTGTTCATCCCGCAAAAAGACCTTCCCATTTTAAATGGCACTGAAGTGGATTATGTGACGGTCGGATTGAACTCGACGCTTCAGTTTCGCAACCCAAATGTTACTGGTGAATGCGGATGTGGTGAAAGCTTCTCCGTTACCGAAGAGTCTTAAATACTATGGAAAGAGAAGTTGTAGTAACCAGCCGAGAATGTGAAGCGCGCTTGGTGCCTGCGGGCACCGAAATCATGATTCCAAAGAACACCTTTGTCACCATCACTCAATCTTTAGGCGGTACCTTTACCGTTGCGGTCAACGGTAACTTGGCGCGTATTGAGGGAAAGGATGCCGATGCACTTGGAAAGACCGTAGAGCTTGAAGACTTTGAAATACCGGCAGATGGCAGTGTTAATGAAGATCATGTATGGGCCGCGTTACGTCAATGCTATGACCCAGAAATACCCGTTAATGTCGTCGAGCTCGGATTAATCTACGAGTGTGAAGTACGACCTAACGACGCTGGTGAGTACACCGTCTACATCAAGATGACCTTGACCGCTCCCGCCTGTGGAATGGGCCCTACTATTGTGGAAGACATACGTTTCAAAGTTTCACAAGTGCCCGCCGTTAAGAACGTCGAGATCGAAATGGTGTTTGATCCGCCATGGAGCAACGATATGCTCTCAGACGAAGCAAAACTTGAATTAGGATTGTTATGAGCCTCCCTGCCTTAAACGAATTTAAAGCCAGCCCTTTCGGTACAGAGACAACGGTCGCTGACATACTTGAAACCTTCGAGTTTCTCGATGATTGGGAAGAGCGCTATAGCTATATTATTGATTTAGGTAAGTCCCTACCCGCTTTTCCTGAATCCGAAAAGCAAGAAAAGAACTATGTGCACGGCTGTCAAAGTCAGGTGTGGCTGATTCATCAGGTAGACCCCGACGATGGCAAAATCTATCTAATGATCGACAGTGACGCCATTATCGTAAAAGGCCTCGCTGCTGTTGTGCTAACAATTCTTAATGCAAAAACCTCCGCTGAAATTATGGCCACTGATATTGAGTCATTATTTGATAAATTGGACTTGATACGCCATATTAGCGCGACACGTGGCAACGGCTTACGAGCGATGATCGAACTAATCAAAGCCATTGCAGCAGAGAACTAAAGATCAAATGACATAGGAATACCAAGGGCGGATGACAAACTCTATACCACGCCCTTCAGTTCCCTCAAAAAATGAAGCACCTTCGAAACAAGCGACACCGTCAGCCAGCCCCCCGTCTCACGAAAACCAAAGCAATCCAGATAGCCCAACAGAAAAACTTTACGTCGACAACGATGCCTATTTTGACAACGTGCTTTTGGCAATCCGTCAGGCCAAATATCAAATCGAGCTCGAAGCTTATATTTTCCAATCAAGTGAACTCGGTAAACTCTTCGTTGCCGCACTCAGCGAAGCCGCGTCAAAAGGCGTGTTGGTACGCGTGATGGTAGACGGCGCTGGCATTGATGAAAACTTTACACAAACCGCCCGAGCTCTAGTGTCCCAAGGGGTCCAGCTACGCATCTATCGACCGCTACCTTGGCGGCTCGCGCACTGGCAATTCTCGCGTGCCAAAAGCCAAGGACTAAGAAAGTTTTGGCGCCTGCTTAGCGACATTAATCGTCGTAATCATCGAAAAATGCTAATTATCGACCGGCGTCAGTTATGGCTTGGCAGCATGAACATCAGCCAAGCGCACCTCAGCAAACAACGCGGAGGACAGGGCTGGAGAGACACCGCAATTGCATTAGTGGGCGAACACCTTCAACTACCACTTAGAGCGTTTGATATCGCATGGAACAGGTCTAGGCGACGGCAGCGTTTTAATAGCGACAAGGCATTCAAACACTCACCGTTTTTGTTTAACTTTACGCGCAAGCTGCGCATTGAACACCGACGAGTTTTACTTGAAAAAATTGAGCATGCTCAGCAGGAAATATGGATCACTAACGCCTATTTTGTTCCAGACAGCGCCCTACTAAAAGCACTAGAACGCGCCGCTCTGCGCCAAGTCGATGTGAGGATCTTGCTCCCGAAACTATCGGATGTGTTTTTTATGCCGTGGGTGTCATCGGTTTTTTACCTTCGACTGATGAAATCCGGCGTTAGAGTGTATGAGTATTTGCCATCGATGTTGCATGCCAAAACTCTAGTCATCGACAACTGGGCACGCGTTGGTTCAAGCAACTTGAACCGGCGCAGTTTAGCGCATGACCTTGAGCTAGATTATTGCCCTCAACAGTCAGAGACGGTTGATCAGCTCAAATTACAATATGAAACTGACTTGGCAATGTCAGACGAACTCGATAAAACCACCTTGAGCGCTAACAAACATTGGCAACGCTGGTTTGGGCTACTGTTTCTGATTGTATTAGCACGCTGGCTATAAGTGTTCATAGTCATGACATCATGGCTTTCGTCACTAACAGCACCTATCCACGACTCGTTACCAGGCAATCAAAACGTCGTCTTCTTGTATGTTAATTCTTCCCGGCTCGATGGCAATAGTGCCTGAACCAAACTCCGGGTGCACTTGCGAAACGGTGAGTGCTGTTTTCACATTCTGCAACTCTGCACCACTAGCGTGCTGCGCATCATAGAAGCTAAACGTGCGATACAAGGAGAACGTATCGCCGGGTCGAATGCCAGTACTCGCCCCCGCATTAAAGTGCAAAGTCTTTCCGTCAACTCGAGAGATTCTGGTCATGAATGGCTGGCACTTAAGCTGCTCATCAATTAAGTATGCCATTGTATTCACAAGCTTTTGAACTTCATGTCCGTACGTTTCGTTCCAAAATTCAGCACTGCCAAACCCTACAGACGTTTGTGGATCTAAATTCCAATCTGCTTGGGCGGTAAATGTTTTGCGCCAAATAATCGAACCACTAAAGCCATCATGAACGAACACTTCAACTGAAAAATTTCGGCGTGTATTACTCAGATTTCCCGCGCGAAGAAAGCTGGCCCAACGACTCGAACCAAACGCACTTTCGTTTTCGACGCTCATGTCACGGACAACACCTGATATAACAAATTGCGCCCCCAGCTGCTTGGCAAATTCTGCCGCATTGCTTAACTGGCGTTCTTGCGTGTATAGCGTCGGCGCACTGACTGTGTCTTGATAAAGCTGGGTGTTGCTGGTGTTGAACAGTATCAGCCCATTCTGTTTTTGAAGCGCCTGATGAAGTGAATTCGCTAACCCTCTATCTACGCCATGCAAACCACCTAGCGCAGCTTGATCAGGAGACTGCAACGAAAACCCCATCACGGCGACCGCTTTTCGATAGCCACTTGATTGTGAACCTGGGCACTGCTGCACCTGCTCCAACTGCACATTCATTACGACATGCATATTGCCATCAGACAAATATTCTTCTTGTATCTCAGAGCGTCGAACTTTCGCATTAGCGCTGACATTTACATAGTCTTTAATGAGCTCACCTTGGCGCACTTCCTGCTCACTACTAACACTGGCACCAAACTTCATGACTGCTTTTTGCAGCGCATCATGACGCGCCCGAGAACGCGCTTCATCATATAAGCCGTTTTCCACGTATGCACTCCCGGTCACTTGCACCCATTCCGCAGAAACAGGCATTACGACCAAACATGCCAGCACACAAACACGTAAAAACTGACGACACAGAGGTATTTTTTTCGTCATCATTTGTTCCACCACTTTCATCCTTATTGACATATTTTGGAGTGCGCAACACGTCGTCGCGAAGAGTATTGCGTTTAGTTCAAGTGATAAAGCGCTTGCATCCGCGGCTCTTCACTTGATCGACGCAACGCTGAATTACTGGGAGACCCCATGCTACTCATCGGCCTTAAACAATCATCGCGATATTTGAAGTTATTCACCTTGTTGAGACAGCGCTCAAAGTCGCCGGGTAGCTCCAATTCAACTACCGTTTCAATCCCTGTCGCAGGGTTATCCGATATCGATACAACGCGCGCGCCTCTGACAACCGAATCGACTGAGGTCGCAAAATGATCTGACTCCAACATAAAATCTTTAACTGTCGATGCGCCTGCAACTGAAAAACCATAAACCCTTTCAGCCAGATTTCGATAGGCATCTAGACGGGATGTTCTGATGGCCATTAAGCGTTTATTTGCGCTTTGCTTAGCCTTCGCATCATAGGCACCATATCCAGTCACACGAATAATAAGAGGCAGCGCTGCCGCCCGTTCAGCCGGAACACTTTCATCGTAAGCATCACTATGACCCTGCGGCGACGTCGCATCCACCAGCACATTCCGGTTCGCTGCCGACGCGTGCGCGCTAAACGAACCCAAAAGGACAACAAGAATAGCCTTCACCATAAAAAGCGTCATGCCACCGGACAGCAAGCGAAGGCTTGTAGCAGGCGAACGAAGACTTATTGAAGCGCTGTCGCTTTGACTACCGGCAGATCTATTTACAAACCGCTGACCTTTAACATGAACCATAATCGACTTCCCAAGGCATAACGATGCGTTCAACTTCATTCGACGAGAACGCACAAATGTGATTTTTAATATCAAAAGTTATGAAAGAATCATGCCATGGCTGATTTCATAGAGGCATAAGGCTTAACGCACATCAAAACAAGAGTGTGGCAAGCAAAAATCAACCCACAGAACTCGTTTCGGGCATGCCACGCTCCAAGGCTTGTCTGCCAAGTGTCGCGTTATAACAATATCTAGGCATTGATTTGCCGCCTAAGGGATTAAAGCGGCAACGATTTTAGTGATACAAAATAAAAATAAATCTAACAAATCGTGACGTGCCCGTCGTTGTCCAACACAAGTTTGGGGTAGACTCCTCCCTTCTTTTTTACATCGCTTCAATAGCTTTCGTCTTGCAGGAATTCTATCTAGGATGATTATCAGAACGCTGAAATACCCTGTCGTTCTCTGTTGTTTATGTCTGATCAGTCTTGAGGCATATTCGGGATATCGAACGTTTTTAGACCCTCGGTCGATGGCCATGGGCGGCACCGGCGCGGCCTCCGCCAGTAAATTTAATGCGTCTTATCATAACCCCGCACTCATCGCATTTAACCGCGGCGATAAGCCAGATAAGATTCACATAAGCACCTCCCAGGGTTTACGTGAAATCTATACCGGCGACTTAGAGAAAAAGCTAATCGCTTTTCAAGAGTCAGACCTCACTGAAGACCTCATTGACCCTACCAAAACCAGCACGATTGACGGGATACTGGACGTCACAGGTAGATACTATGATGCAATCCAAGATCTTAACCTAGAAAGCTATCGAAAAGACGAAATGGTCGCATTCAACATTTTGGCCGACACACTTCCCGTCACTCTCAACTTTTACCTTCGCAGTGACTACAGAGAAATGACGGTCATTCGAAATCTAGATGACGAGCTGCTATCCGGAATTATTAGTCAGGCTGAAGCTGGAATAACACCTAATTTCACAAGAATTGGAACCGATATAAGTTCCACCGTTGATGATACGACATACAAAATCACTGAATTCGGTGTCACCGTCGCGACCACCAATGTCATCGATTACAACATCCCGATCTCGTGGGGGTTTACCCCAAAACTACATCAAGTCAATGCATCACACCAAGCCAGAAAAATAGAAGGCTATGACCTCAATAACCGCGACGGCGCAACCGTCAGCCAAAACCAACTAGAATGGAACCTTGATGTCGGCTTTGCCGCCTTGTTGACCGATGACTTTATTACCGATGTTATGGGTTTGGATGGGTGGTGGCTTGAAGGAGAGTGGGTTTTTGGCTTTGTTGGCATGAACCTATTCCCGACTGACTTTACTCCCTTTCGAGTGGCACGAGACCCTGGCCGTTACCCCGGTACAAAGCGCGCAATCCAAGCCAATTATCAGGTCGGACTAGCGCATTATCGTGAAGACTATATGGTCACCGCCGACCTCGATTTGAATGAAGCAGAAGTGTATTCATTCGAAGGGATGACACGCTTTCTGTCTCTCGGCTCAGAGTATTATTGGCGTGACGACTTCCACCTAAGAGCAGGTTTACGCTTTAACTTAGCGCAAACATCCGAAGGCGGAAAAGACAAAGCCCTAATTAGTGGCGGCTTCCTCTATCAAGCACACCAGTTCAGCCTTGAAGCCAGCGCACTGTTCAATGACGAAGAAAGAGGCGGCTCCGTTGGCGTCGGGCTTGCTTTTTAGAGCAAGTCCTTTCACTCAATTCGTAGTCATGCGATAGTGGACTCAATTAGCCACACAATACTATTGGTCCATCGCAATAACGTCTCTCATGCAATCCCTTAACTATTTTTTGGTCGGCGGCGCTGTTCGCGACAAACTTCTTGATATCCCCGTAAAAGATCGCGACTGGGTAGTCGTCGGCAGTCACCCAGAAAAAATGCTTAAACTCGGATTCAAGCAAGTCGGCGCCGACTTTCCTGTCTTTCTTCACCCTCAAACATCTGAAGAGTATGCGCTGGCTAGAACAGAACGAAAAAGTGGACAGGGCTATCAAGGGTTTCAATGTAATAGCGCAGATACGGTCACCTTAGAAGAAGATTTATTGAGACGAGACTTAACCATCAACGCCATTGCCGAAGACATTCACGGCAAGCTAATTGACCCCTATGGCGGCAAAGAAGACATAGAAAACCGCGTTCTACGACACGTATCTTCTGCTTTTTCTGAAGACCCATTAAGAGTATTGAGGCTCGCCAGATTCGCTGCTAGGTTTTCGCATCTCGGCTTTCATATCGCCAAAGAAACGCAAGCTCTGTGTCATGACATAGCTGCAAGCGGCGAGCTTAGTCACCTAACACCTGAGCGGGTTTGGCAAGAAACCGAACTTGCACTGAGAACAAAGTCTCCTGATATCTACTTCAAAACACTATTAGAGACTGGCGCACTCGACATACTATTCCCGGAGCTGGCGAAGCTCTTTGGCATTCCCCAGCCCGAAAAGTATCACCCAGAAATTGATTGCGGTATTCATGCATTACTGTCGCTAGCGCAAGCAAGCGCTATATCTGAACAAGCGAGTACACGCTTTGCAGCGCTAGTCCATGACTTAGGAAAAGGCCTAACGGCCAAAAGCGAATGGCCCCGCCATTATGGCCATGAAAAATCAGGACTCAAGCCGATCACAGCGCTGTGCAGAAGACTAAAAGCACCCAAAGAATTCAAAGAATTAGCACTGCTTTGCTGCGAATTCCATACCCATATTCACCGTGCTGAAGAACTCAAAGCGGAAACAGCGCTCAAGGTACTCAAACGTTGCGATGCATTTCGTCGGCCGGAGCGCTTCGAGCAAATATTACAAGTCAGCACAGCAGACGCCCGAGGCCGCACCGGCTTTGAAAATACACCCTACCCTCAAGCGGATTTATTCAGGCACTACTTTGAGGTCTCAAAAACTGTACAAATTCAGCCGCTAGTCAAACAGGGGTTTAAGGGAGCAGAGCTAGGCGCCCAGATAGACACAGAGCGCACCGTGCTTATTCAAAAAGTAAAAAAAGAAAGACAAAAAGAGCACCAGAAAGTATCAAAACCGGAGTCAAAAGCATGAGCCAAGCACCTGCAGCGCTAGTAACAGGCGCGAGCAAACGCCTCGGTAAAGCAATGGCTGAATATCTGCACACTAGGGGCTACCGCGTCATTATTCATTATGGCGAGAGCGCAGTAGATGCCCAGGCTCTCGAAACGCAATTTAATACTCGACGCGATAACAGCGCCACCGCCATTCAAGCCGATCTATCTAATGCGGACTGTATTTCGGGTTTAGCCAGGGCAAGCCTCGCACAATGGGGAAGGCTTGACCTACTCATAAACAACGCATCGATGTTTCAAGCGGACTCGGACACATTTGACTCTGACTTATGGCAGAAACAAACGACTATCAATTCAATGGCACCTTACGCTTTAGCTCGCCACCTGCAACAAGCACTGAATCAATCTGGCGGCAACATCATTAACATGGTGGACATCTATGCCGATCGCCCACTCGCTGAACATCATAGTTATTGCGTTAGTAAGGCTGGCATAAACATACTGGTCAAGAGCCTGGCGATAGAGCTTGCTCCGCATGTGCGAGTCAACGGAATAGCACCGGGCGCAATTCTATGGCCAGATAACCAAAGCGACATAAGCAACAACGACTATCAACAAGCATTGTTGAGCAAAATTCCACTAAAAAAACTAGGTAGTGTTGAAGCAATCGTAAGCGCCCTAGCCTTCATACTTGACTGCGACTACCTAAATGGCCAAGTAATTAATATCGACGGCGGTCGCTCAATCACTATATAATTTTGCCCCAATTTACGGGCCAGCAGATACGCATTAAGGTATCGCCGTCCCTGCTTACCCTTGTCCTCGACCGCCAGGCGGTCGCCCCACGCAGCTGTAGGAGCATATATCCATGCGAAATGTAGTAATCGTCGCGGCAGGCCGCACCGCCATTGGTAGTTTTGGTGGTTCATTGTCCAATATATCTGCCGTCGATCTAGGCGCAACAGTGATAGATGCGCTACTTAAGAAAGCTGGATTGGCCAGCGACAGCGTAGATGAAGTCATTATGGGGCAAGTATTAACAGCAGGCTCCGGGCAAAACCCAGCTCGGCAAAGCACTATCAAAGCAGGCCTTAGCGTCGCGACGCCAGCGATCACCATCAATAAAGTATGTGGATCAGGCCTGAAAGCCGTTCAAATGGCAGCTCAAGCGATTATGCTTGGTGACTCAGACATCGTTATTGCAGGAGGTCAGGAGAACATGAGCCAGGCTCCTCATGTTTTGCCTAACAGTCGAAATGGACAACGTATGGGCAATTGGAACATGGTCGACACGATGATTACTGATGGCCTGTGGGACGCGTTTAACGATTATCACATGGGCATTACCGCAGAAAACATTGCCGAAAAGTACGATATTTCAAAGGATGAACAAGACAAATTTGCCCTCGCGTCACAACACAAAGCACAAGCAGCGATCGAGTCAGGTCGATTCGAAAACGAAATTATTCCTGTTTCCATCCCTCAACGAAAGGGCGATCCTGTGGTATTCGACCAGGACGAAAACCCGCGCATGAATGCAACAATCGAAGGCATCGCTAAAATGCGTCCAGCCTTCAAAAAAGACGGCACGGTTAGCGCCGCAAATGCGTCATCGCTAAACGATGGGGCCGCAGCAGTGTTACTGTGCAGTGAAGACAAAGCAAAAGAGCTGGGCCTCACCGTTCTTGCAACGATAAAAAGCTATGCGCACGCGGGGGTTGATCCAAGCATAATGGGAACCGGCCCAATACCGGCTAGTCGGCGCTGCCTTGAAAAAGCGGGCTGGAGCGTTGACGACCTAGATCTAATTGAAGCAAACGAAGCATTCGCCGTACAAGCCCTATCAGTAAACCAAGATATGAAGTGGGATAGCAATAAAGTAAACGTAAACGGCGGCGCCATTGCCCTGGGCCACCCAATTGGCGCGTCAGGTTGTCGTGTATTAGTCACGCTGCTTCACGAAATGATAAACCAAGATGCGAAAAAAGGTCTCGCCACGCTATGCATTGGCGGCGGCATGGGTGTCGCGTTAGCCGTTGAGCGTTCGTAAAACCTTATGTTTAATATCGTATTGTTTGAACCTGAAATTCCTCCAAATACAGGCAACATCATTCGATTGGCAGCCAACACTGGCTGCCAATTGCACTTGATTAAGCCCTTAGGCTTTGACCTAGACGAAAAGAAACTGCGCAGAGCGGGCTTGGACTACCACGAGTTCGCCAAGGTTAATACCTATGAAAACTATCAAGATTTTTTGACCAAAAGCCAGGCTAAAAACATCTATGCCCTCACCACCAAAGGTAGCCGCTGCTATACCAAAGTAGAGTATCAAGCCGGCGACTACTTACTCTTCGGGCCAGAAACACGAGGCCTTCCAGAGCAAGTGCGAGATAGCCTCGGGCCCGAAAACTGCATTCGCATCCCAATGCTTGCCGACAGTAGAAGCTTGAATCTATCGAATACGGTTGCTGTTATTGTTTACAGCGCATGGCAACAGCACGACTTTGGTGGACAGCAATAGATCTTGCTTGAATGAAGATGCTAGCGCACCCAACAATCAAGCAAAAAAAACCGGCTAAGGCTTAAACGCCCTAACCGGTTTTTTACGATTACGGACTAATGCGAAGTCGAGTCTTCGGCTTCAGCGGCCGCAGCAGCCGTTTGAGCCTCTTGCAGCTCTTGCTGCTTTTTACGCAAGGCGTTAGCGAAAATAGCTTCAAAGTTCACCGGCGCTAAATACGCCGGTGCAAAACTTCCTTTAACGATTAAGTTATCCATTGTTTCACGCAAGTAAGGGAACAATACGCTCGGACAGTTAGAACTTAATACTTGCGCTAACTGAATCCCCTGCACACCCACTACCTGAAACACACCCGCTTGCTCTACTTCTGCAATGTAGGCAGTCATCCCTTCAACCGTCGCGGTCAACGTGACACAAACCGTCACTTCATACACATCATCCGTCACCGGCTTGTGTTTAGTATTCAAGTCCATTTTAAACTTAGGGTCCCAGTCCTTGGAAAAAACCTCTGGTGCGTTTGGCGACTCAAAAGAAAGATCTTTCACATAGACACGATCTAAAGCAAAACCGACCTGCGCCTGCTGTCCTTCTTGCGGCGCAGCTGCGCCCTCTTGGTTTTCTGGGGAGTTCTCATTCTCGGACATACTCAATCCTACATAAACGATTCAATGAAGCGGCACCGCGATTATACGATACCCAATTATTTGTGCGTGCGGGCTTTAGCTGCCGAAGTTATTTTTGTATCTCTGCAAACTAATCTGGTTAACCAACGCCGGACGACTTTCTTCCAACCTTATCTACACACTTTACGTTCACACAACGTAGAAGCGAATGGTATGAAAATATACTAGGGGCTAAACCTCTCAAACACGAGTGCATAGCTCTCTTTTTTCATAGCTCGACGTGAAACCTTGTAAAAGTCTTCACCAAACAAACTATACGCCTGGTTCAATGCCCAAAAGATCATCTAGTTTTCCAGCTTGCTCTAGCGCAAACAGATCATCACAGCCGCCCACATGCAAGTCGCCAATCCAGATTTGCGGAACCGTATGACGCCCAGATTCAGCCATCATGACGCGCCGAAGACTTGGGTCACTATCCACAAGGCGCTCATCGACAGCAACGTCTTTCGATTTCAATAACGCTTTTGCCCGAAAACAAAACGGACAATAATTCGACGAATACATCACGACGTTCATCACTCACTCCCGCAACGTAACGCTATTTTCTAACTAAAGGCATATTGCTGTTTTTCCACTCGCTAATCCCACCCTGCAAGCGACACACATTTTCATATCCTTTTGCTAGCAAAATTTTACCGGTGGCGCCTGAGTGCTGGCCCATTTTGTCGACGAGGATAATCTGCTTGTCTTTATATTTTTCCAGTTCAGCAATACGACTCTCAACGCTTGCGAAAGGCATGTGAATGGCACCGGTAATCCAGCCCTCAGCGAAGTCTTTTTTGTCCCGAACATCAATCACAACGGCTTCATCGCTGTTTAGCAAGCGAGTCACCTCAGCAGGACTTAAAGACTTTCCAGAACGAGACCGCTCGGTAAACCATAAAGCAGCAAGAAAGAACACAAACAAGCCAGACAGCTCGATATGATTGCCAATAAATTCTAGTACGCGATCCATTCCAACAACCTATAATTAAAATCGGTGGGCATTATACACATGCCGCCCAAAACCCCACAACACAACAAGTCGCCAGCGCCATCGAATCGAGGTAGAATTGCCACCCAAATTCCGACACTTTCGTGATTTCGGAAACCGCATAAAGTAAACGAGCATGATTACACTATGAGTAGAAAAACCACGGCACTGATTATCCTAGATGGCTGGGGCCACCGCGAAGAAAGCCAGTTCAACGCGATTCGCCAAGCTAACACACCCTTTTGGGATAACCTTTGGGCAACCAAGCCGCATAATCTTGTCGCTACCTCTGGCATGGCAGTAGGCCTGCCTGAAGGCCAAATGGGTAACTCAGAAGTGGGCCACATGAACCTAGGTGCGGGTCGAATTGTTTATCAAAATTACACGCGCATCACCAAAGACATTCAAGATGGCGAGTTCGAAAACAACAAAACGCTTATCAAAGCAATTGATACTGCCATAGCCCAAGACAAAGCCGTTCATTTACTAGGCCTGCTATCGCCTGGTGGCGTTCACAGCCATGAAGACCATATTGCGGCAGCAATCCAAATGGCAGCTAAGCGAGGAGCTAAGAAGGTTTATGTGCATGCGTTTTTAGATGGAAGGGACACACCACCACGCAGCGCCATGCCCTCGATTGAAAAAATTGACGCTCAGTTGACCAAACTGGGGGCCGGTCGCATCGCATCGATCATTGGTCGTTACTATGCGATGGATCGTGACAACCGATGGGATCGCGTTGAAAAGGCCTTTACCCTGCTGACTGAAACAAAAGCCGAGCATCACTATGCCAGCGCTACCGAGGCTTTGGAAGCTGCTTACGATAGGGACGAGAATGATGAATTTGTTGATGCAACGGCAATCACCCCTAGCGGCGCTGCTCCAGCAACAATTGAAGACGGCGATAGCGTTATTTTTATGAATTTCCGCGCCGACAGGGCTAGGGAAATCACACGCGCCTTTGTTGAAAAAGATTTCTCAGGGTTTGAGCGGGCAAAAACTCCGCAACTGTCTGATTTTGTAATGCTAACCGAATATGCAGCTGATATTAAAACAAGCTGCGCCTACCCTCCAAGCAGCCTTCCCAACACGCTTGGCGAATACATGGCAAACCAGGGAAAAACCCAACTTCGCATCGCAGAAACCGAAAAATATGCGCACGTTACGTTCTTCTTTAGTGGTGGCCGAGAAGAATGCTATGAGGGTGAAACCAGAACACTTGTACCCTCTCCTGACGTCGCGACTTATGATCTTCAACCTGAAATGAGCGCTCCTGAGCTGACTGACAAGCTAGTCGAAGCCATCAAAAGTGGTGATCACGACCTGATCGTTTGCAACTATGCTAATGGCGATATGGTGGGCCATACAGGGAAACTAGAGGCAGCTATCAAGGCCGCTGAATGCCTCGACACTTGTCTAGCACGAGTAGCTGGAGCAATCGACACTAGCGGCGGACAATGCCTCATTACGGCAGATCATGGCAATGCCGAACAAATGGTGGACCCAAGCTCTGGACAAGCACATACAGCGCACACGACCTTGCCAGTGCCACTAATCTACATAGGTCCTAAAGATATTTCGCTGAAGACTGACGGCAAACTCAGCGATATTGCGCCATCATTACTGCATCTGATGGGACTCGAAGTGCCATCAGAGATGAGCGGAATTTCATTAATAGAGCATCACTAGCTCCCAAACGACTATCAACACTCGAACGGCCAAGGAAGTAGACTGATTCAATGACAAAACGTATTTTCGTCTTCAGTCTGTGCTGCCTCTTTTCAGCACTACTCCATAGCAACCAAAGCGACTTTGATCAGCATGCGTCACAGCAGCAGCTTGAAAAACTTAAGACACGCATTCAATCCGTTGGAAAATGGCTTGGCAGAGCAAATACCGAGAAAAGCGGGCTATCAAAGCAACTCAAAAACATCGAAGAAGACATTGCGAAAACCCACCTAAAGATAAAAAGCCTAAATCAAAAAGTTCGAAAATTAGCTAGTCAGGTAGTAGAGCTAAGAAAAACCGAAAAGCAGCAGCAACAAGCGTTGAACCAACAAACCGGTCAACTCACGGCACAGCTTAGAGCGATCTATTTACAAGGCAAACAGCCTGCCATCAAATTATTACTTGATACAGACGACCCACAAAACTTATCACGGTATATGCAGTACTTTTCCTATTTAAAAGATGCTCGGGGCGAAAAGATACAAGCATTTGAAGTAGCACTGGCTAAGCTCGCTAAAACAAAAAAGCGCATTCTGGAACAGCAAGCCAAAATTTCACGCAACAAAAAGGCGCTCGAAAATACTGAAACGACTTTAAAAGCGGAATCCGTTAAACGCAAAAAGGTGTTAGCTAAGCTAGAGATCTCGATTGCATCAGAGTCGAAACGGCTGCAAAAATTAAAAAATGACCAAGAGCGGCTAGAAGGCCTGTTGAGAGAAGTCGAGCAAGCCATTGCAAACCTCTCTTTACCCTCAGATAGCGAGCCTTTCGTAAAACAAAAAGCCAAGCTTCCCTGGCCCACTCGTGGTAAGGTTCGGGAGCGTTTTGGTTCGCGCATTGCTCAAGGAAAGCTGCGATCAAACGGTATTAGAATCGCAACCAAGGGCAACACCTCGGTACAAGCCGTTCACTACGGCCATGTGGTTTTTTCTGACTGGCTGCGGGGTTTTGGACTACTCCTTATTATTGACCATGGCGAGGGCTACATGAGCCTTTACGGCAATAACAAAAGCTTACTTAAAGAAGCCGGCGACTGGGTCAGCGCAGGCGAGTTAATATCTTATGCAGGAGATTCTGGGGGTGCCAGCGAATCCGGCCTATACTTTGAAATACGACGTCATGGAAAACCACTCAATCCGTCTAAATGGTTAAGAAAATAAATCTCGGGAACCCAACTCAATGAATTCAAAATTGTTACTAGGCGCTGCGCTCAGCACCTTTTTAGTTTGCCAAAACATCATGGCCGACGACGCGGAAAAAACAGCCCCTGCCGAACAGCCCGATACGGCAGCTCTGGAGACTTACACCGAGCCAAAGCCCCTTCCTCTGGAGTCATTACGTAAGTTTTCGGACGTCTTTGGGAAAATAAAGCAAGACTATGTCGAAGAAATCGATGACGTTACGCTACTAAACTATGCTATTCGCGGCATGTTGTCAGGGCTTGACCCGCACTCAGCGTATCTCGAACCTAGCGCGTTTACTGACCTAAAAGAAAATACCTCAGGCAGCTTCGGCGGCCTGGGAATAGAAGTAGGCATGGAGAATGGGTTCGTAAAAGTCATTGCGCCGATCGACGATACCCCTGCCGCTAAAGCGGGCGTAGAAGCGGGTGACTTAATCATTCAACTAGATGATACACCGGTAAAAGGTCTGAGCCTTAATCAAGCCGTTGACATGATGCGCGGTGAAATTGGCAAACCTATCAAACTTACTATTCTGCGCGCAAAAGAAAGAGAGCCGATTGAAAAAATCCTAACCCGTGATGTGATCAAAGTAACCAGTGTCAAAACGCTTAACTTAGATGAGTCTTATGGCTACCTTAGAATCACACAGTTCCAAGCACAAACCGGAGAAGACTTCGCCAAAGGTCTTGAAACCTTGCGTGAAAATGCAGACAAGCTCACCGGCCTAATCATTGACTTGCGAAACAACCCCGGCGGCGTGCTGCAAGCTGCGGTTAAGGTCGCAGACCAAATGCTGGAAGAAGGCTTAATCGTTTATACCGAAGGTAGATCAACGGTAGCAGAACTAAGCTATAGCGCGACGCCTGGGGATGCCACAGACGGCATGCCAATCGTAGTATTAATCGACGGAGGTTCGGCTTCTGCCTCTGAAATTCTTGCCGGCGCACTGCAAGATCATGATAGAGCCGTGATTATGGGAACACGCAGCTTTGGTAAAGGTTCTGTGCAAAATGTGCTGTCCTTAGGAGAAGAGTATGGGCTTAAGTTAACGACCGCTCGCTACTTCACACCTAATGGCCGCTCAATCCAAGCGCAGGGTATCGACCCAGACATTGAAGTGAATCGCGCGAAACTAAGCGAAGAGAAAACGAAACGAACTTATCGAGAATCCGACCTTGCAGGCCACCTAAGCAATGGCAACGGTAACTCACAAGAGTTAGACGAAGAAGACCTCGACTCGGATGAAGCAAAACGACGCAATATGCTTGCACAAGACTTTCAGCTTCAAGAGGCTCTTAATTTGTTGAAAGCAATTGATATCCTCAAAATAAAGCATGAAAAATAACCAAAAAAAAATAATGAGTTTTGGCTCAATGAATACAAACTCAGCTAATTTTCTGGCTTTGTATTTGTTGCTCGCATTCCTTAGCTCATCTGCTTTTGCCGCATCAAGCAATCAGCCAACGATTGCCATCATTATCGATGATATCGGGCATAGTTTTCAGCAAGGGTATGAGCTCGCGACGATGCCTTACCCGCTGACGCTTTCCTTTTTACCCGGACGAAAGCATAGCCAAACACTTGCGGACATTGCTGCAGCAGAGCAGAAAGAAATAATGCTGCATGTCCCAATGGAAAACACCTTAGGTATTTCTTTAGGTCATGGTGCGCTGACCGCATCAATGTCAGAAAGCGAATTAAAAAACTCCTTACGCGAAAGTCTAAACGCCATCCCAAACGTTGTTGGCCTAAATAACCACATGGGTAGCCTGTTAACTGCTCGCTCCACACAAATGCGCTGGGTGATGGAGTCCTTGCAAGACACTCCGTATTTTTTTGTCGATAGCCGAACTAGCGCAGCCTCCGTCGCCGCTAAAGCCGCTAGAAAGCACGGCATTCCTACTCTAGCGAGGGATGTATTTCTAGACCATGAACAAACGACGCCATTTCTACGAAAGCAATTTAGATCACTCATCGAAATCGCCCGCCGCAAAGGCAGCGCGGTCGCCATAGGACACCCTCACCGTGTAACAATCGACTTCCTCAGAAAGAAGTTACCTGAACTCGGTCGCCGAGGCATTGCCCTTGCGACAGCAAGTGGCGTGTGGCAAATGAAAAACCCTTATGCATCCATGAATAAAGCAGAACGAAAACTTGAGTCTCGCCTTGCTATGCGCCGAGCAATATCAACACCAAAGTAAGTCTGTAAAGACTATCGATGCAGCCCCTTGCGCCCTTCAGCCAATCGATCTCTCCCAGTGCAAACCCAACCGCCTAAAGGCAAACGCGACTCCTCTGCAAGCATCTAAACATGCTGCACATTATAAAAGCCGAACTATACTTCAGAAATAACACTCTCAAAGCACAATACACTGAGAGCTAACATAATTAGTTGAAGCACTTAGAGGCACTATTCAGCATGGCAAGCGCAACGATTGATACGCTTTTTAAAGACGGCATTATCTCGGTCATTACTTTCTCAACCACGGACGCATCATTCGCCATCCCGCTAGACCAAGTGCTTTACATTGAAAAAGACGTCGAGCGAAATATCAAACTGAATGAACTTGACCAATTCAATCACGAAGTCATTACCTATCAAAATGACACCGTTCAGCTATATGATTTCAACCGTCTTATTGGTTCTGAGAACCATCAACAAGCGATGCAGCAGTTTGTTGCCACACTCGACACAATGGAAAAGCAGCACGTTGCCTGGTTAGAGGCTCTTGAAGACTCCGTGGAAAACGGCACGCCATTCACCAAAGCATTGGACCCGACTCAATGCGACTTTGGAAAATGGTACAAACATTTTTCGACTGAGAATGAGGAACTAAAAGAGGTTATGGTACGTTTCGACGAACCCCATAGAAAACTTCATGGCATTGCGAAAGGCATACTCGATAAAATAAAAACAGACCCTGAGCAGGCAAAAAAAATACTGCAAATCGAACGCGCAACCACTTTGTCAGACTTAATACTACTATTCCATCTGGCGAAAGAACGAGCGATCAATAGCGTCAGGCCAATTATTCTTTTTGTAGAACACCAAGGCGGAAAAATAACTGCATTGCGGCTAGATAATATCAACGACATTGTTACCTACCAGCAGTCGAGTTTTAGTCATGATGATTCGACGGAAGGTGTCATGAAAAAGAAAAACGAGGACTTTAAAGTAGAAGGGTATTTACGCAATGGTGACGAGGCGCCATTGATGCTAATCAATTGCCGCACAGATGCCCACTAAGAAACGATGCAGGCTCATCATTAGATAGAAATGTGGCTTAGGCGATATCCCAGTGCTGCCCTAACTCAACAGGCTCCGAATTCAAAACGGCTTGATTATGACTGCAGCGAACGGCAGTCACGTTAGGCTTAGTCCAGCCCCCGTCGTCTTGTCGTATCATGGAGTCTAAGTCAACAGAACGCACCTGATAAACCACTTGGTCGTAACTGACTTTCGAACGATGAGATAACCCAAACACAAACCGACAATAGTCCAACTTTAAACCGTATAGACTCTGCTCTGTTTTGTTGATTTTTCGAATCAGAACATCTTTGAGTCCTGATGCGTAATCTGAATTGTGGTCCAAAATGAAGTCCTTGAGCGGCAATTATTGTTATTTTAATAAATTCTTGCCCCTCTATTATAGGAGCTTCTCAAGTTCCAAAGCCAGTGCTTGTGCCGTCGTATTGTGATCTAAAACACGCATCAGTTCGCCTCTTTTATCCAAGAGGTAAAAATAGCCGGTATGATCTACGGTATATCCCCCTTTTGCACCAGGTTGTCCCGCCATAAAATAGGTTCCATAACGGTCGGCCACCTCTTTTATCTGTTCAAGCGAGCCGGTTAGCCCAACAAACTCTGGAGAGAAAAACGCTAAGTACTCTTTCAAATGCTCAGTTGTATCCCGCGCAGGATCAAGTGTCACAAACAAAGGTGTAGGTTTAATAGTACCTGCTGGAAGGGCCTCCATGGCGTCTCGAATAACACTCAAACCTAATGGGCAAATATCAGGGCAGTATGTATATCCAAAATACAATACCACGGGACGGCCACTAAACTCTGATAGGGTCCTGCTACCTTCAGCACTCGCTAACGTAAATGGACCACCTTCAAGATAACTCGCTTTAATATCTTTCTCTGGCGCGTTTTGGCTGAGTGACTGATAACTAATTGTGCCCGCCACAACGCAAGCCAAAAAAATCACAAACAAAAATCTAGGTTTCATAATCCATACCAATATAAGTTAGTGCGTTCGCGCAGAAGCAGGCAGCATAAAACGGTATAACTTGGCGCGCCAAACGAACTGCACATTTAACAACCAAGTCATTGCACTATCAACGCTGCAGATGGGAATAATACCCGAAAACACAACGGCATTATTCGAGCGACTAGCATCTTTGGATACGGGCAAGCCACTGGGCTCAGGCAGCAACTGATGAACACCCATTTCCATATCGCGGCCTTCAAACCAAACCAACCAAGATTCTGCCTCTTGGACAGCGATAGACGAATCCGATACCGCCAATCGAAGCGGAATAAGAGCGGGTAAACCGTCAGGAGTCAGTGAAAGCGTCATTTTTATATCCCCGAGACGTATCGGGCACGCGTTATGACCGATATCACAGTCAACACTAATGACGTGATCGGGCTCGGCAACAAAGGCAGATGAACCGTCTAAAGGGAGCCATTTATCTGCGAGCAGCACCAACAGCAACACAACTAGCGGGAGAACAATATAGCAGAGCTGCTTAAGCGCCATCTGCCGACCGAGAACTTTCAAAATACTGCAAAGCTCGCTCAATACGAATTAAGTCATCGTCCATTTCATGACGACTCAACTTAGAAGCAAAAATAAATTCGACCCCATAATCGAAGCGACTATGAATTTTAGACTTATACCGGACGATCCCCTTAACGACTGGAATAGAGACATCTAAGTCTTCATTCTCAAGTTCAAGCGTTAGCTGGACCTCTTCACCAATTTCAAAAGACTCATCCGTTTGAATGCCTAACCCAAACCGACTGAAATCAAACGGTACAACAGGTATCCACTCTTTAACAAAAAAGGAGCGTTTCACATGTACCTTGGCTTCAAACGTCAACCAAGAGTAGCGATCTGCCCTCCTACGTCCTTTACTCGCTTCCAAAATATATCCCTTTATTAGACCTCAACGATGCTCACTCCTTGGCTAATTTTATTTTGTAGGTAACTCGACGGCCCTCTATCCTAGCGCCCGCTTTGTACTTATGAGTAACGGGAAACGAAGGCGTTTCGCCGACCATAACGCCCATGGTGGTTATTTCGATCTCATCCACATCGCTTTTCAAAAAGACAGTTTTTTCATCCTTAGAAATGACGTCAAAAAATCGGTAGCCCTGCTCTTTTGCGATTTCGGCGCATCGCTTCAATGCAAATGCGTTCAGTTGATCCCATTCAATTCGAGATGACTCTGTGTACTCGACATAAAATGTCGTTTTATCCACACGAAGATCTCGATAGCCTGCCACACCTTCTTCGGCGGGTTTGTAGGTGGAAACACATGCCGAAAGAAAGAAACAAAGAGCACTAACAAGGAATATACGCATCTAGATAATTCGCCGTCTTAGTAGTTCTAGATAGTAGTTCTAGAAGAATAGCCGTAAGCCTATCGTTTTTTGATGGCCATGCAAACAACTTCATACGCCTATCTGGCAGATAGGCGCTAGTGATTTTCTTAGCTTTCCCCCATTGCGGGAGACCAATCTCCCCGGGACACCTTCTGAGCAACACCTGGCCCGACACTAGGTTCAATGTCAGTTGCAACAATTTCACCATCACAGACATCACATACCATTTTTGGATGACAGGTATGACCGCACTGCGTATGAGTAAATACCACAGGAGAACCATCTTCATCACAGACCCATTTGTCGCCCCAGTTCACGACGGACATCAGAACCGGATAGAGGTCTAAACCTTTTGCTGTCAATCGGTACTCATAACGCGACCGTTTTTCGTCATACATTCTTTTTTCTAGAATTCCGCTATCAACCAAGCGAGTCAAGCGATCAGAGAGCCGGTGTTTGGTGATACCCAATGACTTCTGGAACTCAGAAAAGCGCCTAACACGCCTAAACGCATCCCGAATGATCAACAAGGTCCAACGATCTCCGAAAATCGCTAATGCTCTAGCGATAGAGCAAACTTGGCTATCAATTTCTTCCCAACGCATGTCACAACCTTCTCTTTGTTATTGTTGAATTAAGACGCACTAATTCATTATTTCGAACATTTTAAGATCTAGCGGCCTCTAATGACCGTAAGTAAATTATATATTGACAGGTTCTATTTTGGAACCCATAATGATCACAAGGTTCCATTAAGGAACCCTAAACTTTAAATTGATTTACCTTAGTTAGGTAATTAGGAGTGTCACCATGATCGTCATTGCGACCTTAAATGAATGGATTGAAGCCTTTCTTTACTTAGACCACATCGAACTGGACCTTGAGTCAGGCGATTTCAGCTAACTACTTGAATGCTTGCTGAACAGCAAAGTAAACCGCTACCAGGAGGTAGAGATTATGATTAGTTTTCCGTTTATTACATCACTAGCCATTGCCACCGCAGGACTAGCGCTAACATCTCTTCTCTTTCATAAGGGAATAAGATCGAACCAACAGGAGTCGTAAGCTTGCTTACTTCAAACTAAAAGCCATCAATATTGATGGCTTTTTTATGTGCAAAAAAAAGAGCCACGCAATTCCATCACGCGGCTCCATTGTAACTATCTCCTAACTTTAGCTATCCCCTAACCTTAGCTAGCTTCTTGTGACAAATGCACATCGCGCTGAGGGAAAGGAATCGTAGCGCCTGCATTCTCCACTGCACTTTTAAGCAGAGGTCGCGCATCAAAGAAGAAACCCCAGTAATCTTCATTCTTAACGAACGCTCGAACCAGAAAATCGACCGAGCTATCACCTAAGTTAGACACACCCACTAAGTTTGGCTTGTCTTCAAGAACGCGTGGGTCATTTTTTAGTACGGATTCCATTGCTTCTTTCGCCACCTTGATATCATCCGAATAGCTTATGCCGATGGCAATTTCTACTGCCCGCGTTTCATGTCGCGTGTAATTAACGATGCTCCCATTTGCTAGCGGACCGTTAGGAATAATAATGGTCCTCTCATCCAGCGTTAGTAAGGTCGTCACGAAAATGCCGATATCTTTTACCGACCCTTCATAACCTTGAGCAGAAACATAGTCTCCCACCTGAATCGGTCGAAAGATTAAAACCATTACCCCGCCCGCAAAATTTGACAAACTGCCCTGCAACGCTAAGCCAACCGCCAAACCTGCAGCACCAACAACAGCCACAAACGAGGTGGTTTCGATTCCGACCATTGAGGCAATACTAATCACTAACAGTACTTTAAGAATTATTTCTAAGCCGCTAGACAGAAACTTCGCCAGGGTCTCGTCTGGCACCCCTTTATGGAGCGAGCGGTCAGCCCATCCACTGATACGGTTAACGATCCACCAGCCTATAATAAGAGCCAACACCGCCAGCAGCACTTGGCCACCATATAAAGCCACCTGGCTCTGAATTGCCGTCCACAATTCTTCTATTTGTTTTTCCATGTCTGTCTATTCCCCGGTTAAAGTATATATGGCAAGCGCCTCCGCCAAACCTTTGGCGCATGATTATCTCGCAGCACTAACAATCAAATATAATGCCAGTTTAATAATGAACCTAGCGTCATTATTAAATAAAAACCTTAAAAAGATGTCTTTATATTTTGCCAGCATATCCAGTCATTTGGTGCTAGGATGCGCGCGGATTCATTGTTTGATTAATGGTCAAGTCACTCAAAGCGTTTTTCACACGCTAGCAAACCTACACAAAAAGGACACTGTAATGAAAAAGTCTCTGGCTGTTAGCAGCCTTATCGCCAGCCTTATTGCCACCCCTTCCTTCGCTGATAACGCGAACGTAGAAGCGTATTTGGGCGCTGCCCATTATTTTTGGGATGAGGATCGAAACTTAGACGACGCCAACAGCCTAGAAGGTGGTATCGAAGTTCCGATCAGTGAACGAGTTTCACTAGAAGCGTGGTTAAGTGACTTCGAAGCAGACATTGAGAATAGCTCCAACGAACTTGACGGCAGACGTTACGCTCTTGGTGGTTTATACCACCTCACTGACAATGACAGCTACCGACCATTTGTCTCACTCGGCGGCGCTCATCAAGAGTTCGAAGCTAATAATACGGATGCCGATGAAACGCTAGTCTACCTTGGCGTTGGCGCTAAAAAGATCTTTGATAATAATTTAATACTGCGTGGCGAATTGCTGGCAATGAATAGCATCGACAACGAGCTAACCGATTTAGGTGCTCGTATCGCAATCGGCTATGCGTTCGGACGCACCACCTCTGCAGCAGCTCCCGTAGTAGAGAAAAAACCGGCTCCAGTAGCATCAAAGGCAGCGCCAGCGCCTGCCGAAGCAAAACCAGAGCCCGCTCCAGCAGCGGTGCCGGTTGCCGCAGCCGAACCAGTCATTCAAAAAGATAGCGACAATGACGGTGTTATCGACGCGAATGACAAATGCTCCGAAACGGATGCAGCTTTTAAAGTAGATGCCAACGGCTGCCCTATTAAGCTTATCAAAGCTATCGAGATAGCCATGTCAGTAACGTTTAAGAGTAACAGTGCTGAAATCGCAGACGGACAAGCTGACATCAAGAATGTCGCTGACTTCCTAAAAAAATACACTGACACATCGATCACGGTTGAAGGGCATACCGATGACCGCGGTCGCGCAGCCTATAACAAGCAGCTATCGCAACGCCGTGCTGACGCCATTAAAGAAATTCTGACCACAGACTATGCGATTGACGCGGCGCGCGTTACTGCAACCGGCTTTGGTGAGGAACAGCCAATCATGAGCAATGATACAGCTGAAGGTCGTGCAGCAAACCGACGAGTTGTTGGTGAAGTGAGTGCCAATATCGAAACGCACGAAGCGAAATAAACGCTAAGCGACAATAAGCGCTTTCACTCAGAAAGCGCTTATTTCTTTATTTCCACGCCCCGAAAGCTCCAAAGCATTGGAACCTCTAGCTACTACCGGCACAGCCTATCGTTAATTCAGCCTACTTCTTACTATTCATATCAGCGCTGGGTGCAGCAACCCTTCTGCCGCTTCAATCGGAAGCCCTGCTAAGCGCCTTACTAATAGCCAAGGAGCATAACCTCGCAATACTCTTGCTCGTTGCCACCACCGGAAATGTCCTCGGCTCAGTGTTGAATTGGTGGCTCGGCTATCATATAGAAAAGTATCGCAGCTCCCGCTTCTTCCCAGTCAACCCGACTCAACTAAAGCATGCTCAGCAGCGTTACCAAAAAGTAGGTTATTGGTCACTATTGTTAAGCTGGGTGCCTATCATTGGCGATCCTTTAACGCTGATTGCAGGTGTCATGAAAGAGCCACTTTGGCGATTTCTATTGCTAGTGCTAATCGCTAAGGCTGGCAGATATCTAGCGCTAACGCTGGTGATACTTCAGTTTTAGCGATCTCGACACGCCCGAAAAAACATTACTTTTTTTTAACATTGAACTAAAGAGACTAAATGCAGGTCTGAGCTATGCTGAATAAACACACATAAAAAATAAATGAATTGAAAAGAAGGAAATAGAAGAGAATTCCATGGCAAAACGACGTTCACCACATAAGAGAAAAACAAAACCCGCCATCTTTACCGAAGAAATGAGCAATGGCGATACCACAATTATCAAGTTGGCTCACAAACAAACCGCAGCTAACGACTAAACTCTCCAAAAGATAGCTAAGCACTCACTGCGCTTACTTGCATTAGCAACGATTAAACTTCTTTAAAAGCATGGGCAAGGTCAACTTGCCGCTCACATGCTTCTATATATTCTTGATGTAACTGCTCCGTCAGCTCAGCAACCGATTGAACCTCATGAATTGCCGCGACGCCCTGTCCTGCCGACCAAATATCAGCCCATGCGCCTTGCTTCTTCTCTTTTGGTTTTGCGTCTGACGGTGCATCTACAGACAAATCATTACCATAATCGACCACTTCTTTCGGTCGCATATCCGTTGGATCAATACCTGCCGCTTCCATACTCGCTCGCATAAAGCTGGCATGCACTCCAGACACCTTGGGCGTGTAGATAATATCGTCTGGACTCGATTCAATAATCATTTGTCGATACTCATCGCTCACAAGACTTTCATGCGTGTTAATAAAGCGTGTTCCCATATAAGCAAAATCAGCGCCCATCATTTGCGCCGCCGCAATATCCTGCCCACTCGAAATGCAGCCCGCCAGTAGTATCGTTCCGTCAAAAAACGCTCGAACTTCGGCCAGCAAAGCAAATGGGTTGCGCGTACCTGCGTGACCACCGGCACCACCCGTCACACATACCAAGCCATCGACCCCCGCTGCCTGTGCCTTGCGTGCAAATCGAGCGTTGATCACATCATGAAAAACTAAGCCTCCGTATGAATGCACTCGCTCAACCACTTCAGCAGCGGCACCTAGAGAGGTAATGACGAAAGGCACTTTATACTTCACACAAAGTTCAAGGTCCGCCGCAAGACGCGGATTGCTCTTGTGCACGATTAGATTCACACCGTAGGGTGCAGCCTGCTTGCCAGACGTTTCTTCGTAGTCGCTTAAGGCCTGTGTAATCTCCTGCAACCATTGCTCAAAGCCCTCGCTCGTGCGCTGATTCAGCGCAGGAAACGTACCTGCAATTCCCGATTTACAGGTCTCAATCACGAGCTCTGTCCCTGAGGCTAAAAACATGGGAGCCGCCATGGCAGGCAATCGAAGTCGGTTAGCAAACAAAGCAGGGATAGGCATCAGAAAAGTTCCTTGAGATGGTATGATTGTTATTAATCTACCGTCATCGTAAGGATTTTTGATCCATCTGTAAAAAATCTGTTGCGACGTTTGATCAAACTTTCCGCAAACACTAACAATTGAATAAGGCGCTTATATTTACGCTGCCACTATTGGCTCTAGGCTGATAGACTCAAGCTGATACTGCCCAGCTTAAAATGGCATATCAACGGATCTAACATGCGCTATCAAACGATAGTACCCAAATCGTCAACAATAGGACTGAACATGGCGTTTGTACCCGAATACTGGCACTGGCTCATACTTGGAATGGCGCTATCTTTACTAGAAATATTTCTACCCAGCTTTGTCTTTCTAATCTTCGGTACGGGCGCAGCTATCGTAGGGCTAGCAATGTTTTTCATACCAACGATGGCGCTTTCGACGCAAGTGCTCATTTGGGCTATTGCTATCTGCGTTAACGCGGCCATTTGGTTCAAACTAGTCAAACCAAGACTCACCGATCAAACCATGGCGGGACTATCCAAAGAAATGATTTCTAACAAAACCGGAATCGTTCTCGAAGCGCCTAGCGAGGCCAACAATCATGGGCGCTTGCGCTTTAGTGTGCCGATACTTGGGAATGACGAATGGGAGTTTATTTGTGAAACAACCATCCAAGCCGGTGATCGCGTGCGCGTAGTCGATGTTTCTGGAAACACCTTGATCGTTGTCCCTGCTTAAACCTCGGTACAACCTTATTTATTCAAATTTATATACAAAATACTACTGGAGAACTAAATGGATATTAGCCTAATCATCGTTTCGGGAATTCTATTAATCATAGGCATTACGTTATTCCTCGGAATCAAACTGGTCCCGCAAGGCTCGAAATGGGTAGTCCAGCGTTTAGGTAAATACCACAGCACCTTGTCGCCCGGACTAAATATTATTATCCCTTACATCGACAACGTCGCTTATCGGGTAACGACTAAAGATATTGTTCTCGAAATCCCATCCCAAGAAGTTATTACAAACGACAACGCATCTATTCGCGCGAATGCTGTGGCTTACATCAATATTCTGTCACCAGACAAAGCTGTTTATGGTGTTGAAAACTATATTCTGGCGATACAAACACTCGTACAAACCTCATTGCGCTCAATCATCGGTGAAATGAAATTAGACGAATGCTTGTCTTCACGTGAGCTGATCAAAGCCAAGCTTAAAAGCGCAATCTCTGACGACATCTCCGACTGGGGGATCACGCTCAAGACTGTCGAAATCCAGGATATTAACCCGTCTGACACGATGCAGACTGCAATGGAAGAGCAAGCAGCCGCAGAGCGAGCCCGTCGTGCCGCCGTCACCAAAGCAGAAGGTGAGAAGCAAGCACAAATACTGGAAGCGGATGGTCGTTTAGAAGCCTCAAGAAGAGACGCCGAAGCACAAGTCGTATTAGCGAATGCAAGTGGCGAAGCCATCAAACGCATCTCCGACGCTGTGGGTGACAAAGAGCTTCCTGCGATGTATCTATTGGGTGAGAAGTACATTCACTCATTAACAGACCTCTCTAGCTCTGCTAACAGCAAAACAGTGGTTTATCCTGCTGATATTTCAAGCACCTTGAAAGGAATTTTAAGCAAATAATAACGCAGCCTTCAGCTCGGTAAGGCCTTCAACATAGATTACCTGACCGAGCTTATAGGCAAAGCATTCACAATAAAAATGGCCAATTTATGACTCACGCAGCGCGGTTTTTCAAAAGCCTAAAATGGCTTGTAGGGCTCCTATGCCTCCTCGCTACCGCCACCTCATCTGCCAACTGCGATGTACTTGCCCAAGAAAACAGTCAACGCCAGAAAGTCATTAGTTCCGCCACTCAGACCAAAATCGCAATTCAAGACTTATTAGCGGGAAAAATCCCAAGTGACCCGCTGGCGATAATGTCTATGCTCGCGCCTCTTGGCGTCAACACTTCATTAAATGAGCTGCGCGCAGATTTAACGCGTCAGCAAACAAGCTTGGCTCGCGCTATAAAATCTCCTAGCGACGCCCAAGCAGAAACCGGCAACAACGACTGCGGTGAGCTCGAGGCCTTATGGCAACAAACCCATAAACAATTCCAACAATCGCAATACTCTTTGCTCGCCCTTGAGCTCGAACTACTCTCGTTCCCCGAGAAAAAGATTCGGCTGATACTTCGACAGTTGCAAAGCTGGACCCAGGTCGCTAGCAGCAAACGCGCCCTAATCGACGCAAAAAGCGACCTTAATAAAACGACTCAGGCCCCGTCGAGTAGTGAAAGTGAGCCCCTAGACACTTGGATCGAAAATTATCAAAGTTTATCTAAACGCTGGCTCTATGCACTCGTGCAAGAAACACAGAATGATGAAGCACTAAGCAAAATTTGGCAGCAGGCTTTGTCGCTCCCTAGAGCAGGTAACCCTATACTCTGGACCGACTATGATGCGCTCTTTCCAGTCCAAAGCGGACAATGGAAAGCGCAACTTGTCACGTCACGAACAGAGCTCGTCGCCGCCATCAGCCAATGGCGCAACGATGCAATTTGGAGTAAAGGCTGGGGTGACTTTGTGATCGCGATCACCACGCCCAGTCAATTTGTCACCACCCTATTGGCCGAACTGTCAGCGGCGCCATCTCTATATATTGACAGCCTCACCGCGCCATTTATTCATGAACAAGCCTACTATGAAAATATAGATAAGGGCGGTGTCGTTCGTGTTAACTGGCTATTTCAATCGCTAGGCTTACTCATTGCACTTTATCTAGTGGTGAAGCTTTCCCATGCAACGCCCAGCATATTTGCTGGCGCTCAACGCTCTATGCTGGGCAAACTGCAACGGCCCAGCCTAATACGTGTACTATCCGGTTTCTTCTGGCTCATCAAGCCCAATGCCCCCTGGATCGTCGTACTCATTAGCACACAGCTCATCGCTTCGTTTGGCAGCCAGCTCATCATACTTTCTTTTATCGGCCCAATCGGCGCTCTTTACGCCATCTTCCGGGCTGTTCGTATTATCTTCGAATGGTTACTCTCTCGGACCTATACACGCGCAGGCGAATTCGTGTCACCGTCCGTTGCAGAACGAATCGAGCTCAACGCGCAATATTTTGCGATTGCAATGATCCTCTGCTGGCTTGCTCTCGGCCTTGGCGAAGGCATTGGCGGAGGCTATCTTCGCTTCCTAATTGTTATCGGTGTTGCGACGGGCGCTTGGTGGGCTCTTTTTTGGTTAACGCATGCACATGCCAAAGCCGTCACGCGCTTCATGCCTTTTGGAAAAAATAACGCTAACGGTAAAGCGAAAGACGCAGAACAAGGCCTGGTTGCTCGAATGCTTATTAAGTTGGCAACGCCGCTGCTGTTCGTTTTAGCCCATTATATTGATGCGGCGCGGAGCATGAACGACAAACTGCTGTCATTTGATAGCTACCGCTCCTTTACCGCCAAAATAATGCGTGCGCGCCTAGAGAGCAAAACGGAAATAGAAGAAGACGACGATACCGAGCCAGACGAAAACTACAACGACTGGATGCTTCGCTCAGCCAACGAAAAACTACTCTTTGATGTCGGGGAACCCAGCGCTTTCTTTGAACCCATTCAAAGATGGCATCAAGACAAGACCGACGAGAACCTATTGCTGCTGATAGGTGAGTCTGGCAGCGGCAAAACCACCTTTGTCGATCAGTTGCCCAGCCGCTGGACAGAAACCAAGGTCAACTATATTCGCTTCCAAGACAAAACAACGACGCGTGAAGCTGTGCTCTCGGCTATTGCCGAATCGCTGGGCCAACAACAGATCGCTGATATAGCGGACCTGATAAATCTGGACAAAGAGTTGCCCCCTCAGATCATTGTTGTCGACGACGCTCACAACTTGTTCCTTGCGGAGGTCGGCCACTTCGACGCATTTCGCGCCCTGATGCACTGCATGAATGCTCAACTCGATAACATTTTTTGGGTGGTCGTCATGCACGCGCCGAGTTGGTCTTACCTAAGTTGCGTATTTGCCAGAGAACAACGCTTCAGCAATATTCATCGTATGCCGCGCTGGTCACCGCAAGACATTCGGCGCTTAGTGTTATCTCGCCATCAAGGAGGAAAGCGACGCTTACGCTATAACGAGTTGCTGCTGTCAGCCACAGCAAGTAGTGAGTCCAGCAGCGTACGAGGCGCAGACTCACGTCTATTCAACATCTTATGGGAACAAAGCGGCGGCAACCCGACCGCCGCCATAGAGCTATGGCTCAACGCTGCAAAAATTAAAGGCCGCAGTGTCGAAATTGGGGTTCCTCAGCGTCCCTCAAGTAACCCTCTCGCAGGTATGAAAGACGACCTCTATTTTATTTACGCCGCTATCGTCACGCATCACAGCCTATCAACCAAAGAGATCATGAATGCCACGCATTTTGCCGAGCCCATCGTTCGCCATGCGTTAAAGCAAGGGATCAACCTTGGACTAATCGTGCGTGACCCTCGCGGCAGATATGCCATTGATTCCTACTGGTATGGCACCCTATCGTCATTCCTCCAGAAGAAGAACCTGTTATGGCACTAGTCACTCACTATCCCGCGCATCGCATGGAAGCCATCGGTACGCGCTTTCAGCCTTGCACTTTGCTAGCAAAATGGGCCTGCTATGGATAATCAAACTCTCGAAGGAATCGCTGCGTTCGGCGACTTACTCAATTTCGGTAAAGTCTTTTTGCTGATCATCGCCGCATTTGGGCTTTGGCTAAGCAACAAAGTCATTCGTCGGTCATGCGAAGCGCTCATGCTAAAACTGCCGTCGAGACGCTTCTCCATTTTGCAAATGGCGACGCTATTTACCTTTGCTTGGTACATTATCGGTACTTATTTATTGATCGCCGTCATCATTCAACCCCCGCGCGAAATGCTACTCGCGGTAGGCGGTAGTGCCGCCGTTGCCATGGGTATTGCCTTAAAAGATGTCGCGGCCTCAATGATTGCAGGGCTTGTACTTCTATTCGACCGGCCCTTCCAGGTAGGCGACCGCGTTAGCTTTAACGACACCTACGGCGAAATTGTTAGTATCGGCCTACGCTCAGTTAAACTCACCACCCTAGATGACAACTTAGTGACCATTCCTAACTCACGCTTTATCACTGAGGTGGTGTCTACGGGCAATGCAGGCGCATTGGATATGATGGTGGTCTGTGACTTCCACATCGCACTCGATGCCAACGTCTCAGAAGTTAAAGCACTCATCCACGAAGTACTTGTCACTAGTCGCTTCGCCTACCTAAAGAAACCGGTCGTACTCACGCTAAACGAAGTCATTATCGCAGACCGACTCGCCCTGCAAGTCCGCGCGAAAGCCTATGTATTGGATGTACGCTATGAGAAGGCCTTCCAAAGCGACGTCATCGAACGCGTCTCCAAACTGCTCATCGAACATAAAGTACCCAGACCAAATCGCGAACCAAGCACCGTCAGCGCATAGTCTGCTTTCAATCACGCTGACGCTTGCCGTGAGAGAGAACAGAACACGATTCTTCTTTGGTAAGGCAATAAATTAAAAGCCTTTCGAGAAACAGGAATATACGTTGCAGCGACGTACTGTCTAACACCTTTTGTTTCGAATAGCATGAAATTATCGGTTGGTGCGGGGGCTGAGAGAAAAGAGCGTTACCGCTGCTTAAAAATAGCCCGTCGCGGCGACTGAGTCATGACGACGGGGATTCAAATGTTAAGTGTTACTGTCTTTTGGTGTCGCACTGCCAAACATTGATAATACCCAAAGGTTCATTTTTAGCTCTTGGTGCCAGTTGAAAGTTTGAAATTGCCCTAAAAATTGTAGTTCTTAGGCAGGGTTAAAAAGGTCATTGGGCTCATCAAAGTGTTGTCGCTTGCACTCACGAAAAGCTAAATCGAGCGGTAGTTATTTAACCCAACTTCCAAATCAAGCCTTGCCCAAACATCCATTAAGCATCAGGTAGCAAGGTGTATCTGAGTGGTTTAAACTAAGCGCTTTAAAGAGTTTTTAAATAGTTGTTAGGTGTACTGGTGGGTACCAGCATTGCACGCTTTTTGTAAGCGCAACAAACATCCGGTGCGAGCGTTCAACACTTAACAAAAAGGTCAGCCAGACGCCTGGCGGCGCTGGCTACCTAGGCGTTAAATTTCTGAGTAGATCATGCCAATTAAAATAACGAAGCACTCTCATCCAACAGAAGATAAGAAGTATTTTATCGGGACAGTATTTTATCGGGGACAGACCACGTTTCCGGTAAGATCAAAAAAATAAAACGTGGTCTGTCCCCAGTTATTTAAATGTTAGGTGAACAAATGAAATCAACTATGTTCGTACTTTTCGCTATTCTTGTTTCAGGTTGTTCATCATTAACCGGCAAGCAAAGCCCACCAAATAACAATAGCTTGGAGCTAGGTTTAAAGTTAGTAGATCGAGCATCAATTGAATATAATCCAGCAAAAGGTATCGAGCTACTTGAGAGTAATGCCTCCATTGATTACCAAGTGAGTTCTGCTGCATTATGTTTAGCATTGCTTGGAATCGAAGAAATCAAAGATATAGCAAAAGGTCACACTTGGTGTTTTGTTAGCATGAAACTCGGAGGCAAAGAGTCTGGCTCGTCTGCCGAATTGATGGGTATTGCAACGGCACATCTAGCCGCTAATGGTGGTTTCGTAAACGCAATAAGAAAGGCAAATGAGTTTTATGAAATGTTTATAGGGGACTGTTTATAGGGGACAGACCACGTTTCCGGTAAGATCAAAAAAATAAAACGTGGTCTGTCCCCTGTTATTTCCTTGGCGCGTCCAGCCCGTAGGGCGTTGCCGCCTTTGCTTGTTAGGTCATGTGCTAGCACTTTTGTAGAACAATGCGTGACCACTTTACATTCTCTTTATTAGGCAAGATGCTGGGTTGATTCTGTGCTTGAAAAATACACTCGAAACCATACTTTTCGAATTGTTCAATTGTGGATTTCGTGTCTGTCGGATAAACCCTTGACCCTAAACCTGCGGGCCCATTTCTGAGTGAAATGGCACACCTACCTCTTTGTTTAATTAGAGCGGAGAGACGTATTGCCGCTGCTTCTCTTTCAGCATTATCAATATGGTGCCACACCCCTTCAATGAGAACAAAGTCGAATTGGTCTGTATCCGTATTTAAGCATGCCATTTCAGGAAGGCTGCCGTTGAGCCAGTTGATTGATGCGCTTTTATATCTCTTTCTCGCAGCATTCAAGAATTCTGATATTGGCTCTACAGCAGTAACAGTAAATCCCTCTTTATCTAGTGCTGCTGCATTTTGGCCAGCACCTGAGCCTGCATCTAATACACGGGCAGGTTTAGACGGTAGAAACGCGATAAAGTCTTTGCAAACCTCAAAGAAATCTAAACCTTGGCTAACCTCAATAAAGCGAGACGCATAATTTTCGTAGCCTTCAGTTCCTTCTACCATATCTTTACCTAACAGTTTATTAGACAGCAGCCGTATTTCACCTTATTAGACAGCTGGTATAATCTCGTTTGAATGTTACGTTTTATAGGGGACAGACCACGTTTCCGGTAAGATCAAAAAAATAAAACGTGGTCTGTCCCCAGTTATTCGCCCTAAGAAATTAGCTAGGCAACTCCTCGAAAATAATAACCGGCGCCAGTCAATCAATACGCATCTTTCTCGCTCGTTCTGACCACCATCAAACGCAATTCTGTCATATCCTCGATGGCATATTTGATACCTTCACGACCCAAACCACTGTCTTTTACGCCGCCGTAGGGCATGTGGTCAACGCGCCATGACGGCACATCACCAATAATGACACCGCCTACATCCAACACATCCCATGCCTTTTTTGCCTTGTATAGATCACGGGTAAAAATACCGGCTTGTAAGCCGAACTTACTTTGGTTGATGTCTTTTAGCACGGCGTCAAACTCCGTAAACGACTCCAACATTGCCACCGGTCCGAAGGCTTCCTCATTGCGAATGGCTTGCTCTGCCGGGACATTTTCTAGGAGTGTTGCTTCCAACATTGAGCCGTTTCGCTTGCCGCCGCATAACAATGCGGCACCGGCTGTTATGGCGTCCTGCGTCCATTGGTCGACACGCTTTGCTTCGGACTCACTGATCATCGGGCCGATAAAGGTATTAGGGTCTTTCGGGTCTCCCATTTTTAATGCTCGCGTTGCGCTGAGCATTTTCTGTTTAAAGTCCGCATACACTGTTTCATGGACGTAAATGCGCTGCACGCCAATACAGCTCTGACCAGATTGGTAAAATGCGCCAAATACAATACGCGTGACCGCATCGTCGATATCGGCATCTTGGTCGACCACACACGCGGCGTTACCACCAAGCTCTAATACCACGGGTTTTTTACCTGCTTTGGCTTTTAGCGCCCAACCTACGTCAGGTGAGCCGGTAAAACTTAGTAGCTTCAAACGGTCGTCTTCTGTGAATAGCGCCGCGCCCTCTCGTCGACAAGGTAAGATTGAAAATGCACCTTCGGGCAGGTTCGTCTCTGCCAATATATCTCCAATAATGAGTGCGCCAATCGGCGTTAAGCTGGCAGGTTTTAAAACAAATGGGCAGCCTGTCGCAATCGCTGGAGCAACTTTATGTGCTACCAAGTTTAAGGGGAAATTAAAAGGACTAATAAAAGAGCAGGGTCCAATCGGCACACGCTTGGTCATACCAGAATAGCCTTTGGCTCGCGCGCTAATATCCATGGTGATGACTTCGCCGTTAATGCGCGTTGCTTCTTCGGCAGCAATTTTGAAGGTATCAATTAAACGAGTAACTTCCCCCTTTGCATCCTGAATCGGTTTACCGGCTTCAATGCATAGAGAAAGTGCGAGTTCATCAGAACGTTCAATGAAGCGTTGTACACAGTGTTCTAATACGGATTGGCGTTCATAGGCGGCCATTCGCTTCATTGGCTCGGTAGCGTCTTGTGCAGCGGCTATCGCTTCGTCAATGATGCTGGCGTCTGCCAAGGCCACGCGCGTTGCTAATGCGCCAGAATATTTGTCCATTACGGCTAGGTCTTGATTGGCATAGACCGCCTTGTTAGCCAAATAATAGGGATAGCTGTCATTGAGTTGTTTCGTATTCACAATATGATTTCCTCCAAAGCACAACGAAGCTGCTCCGGTATGGCGACCGGTTTTTGTGTTAGTCGATCGACAAAGACATGCACAAAATAACCATGCGCGGCGGCGACATCGTCACCCTCTTTAAAGATGGCTACCCCATATTGCACAGAGCTATTACCTAGGCGATCCACCCGCAAACCGGCTTCGATCTTATCCGGATAAGCGACGGCACTTTTATATTCGCACGCCGAACTCACGACATAGCCAATCACCGGACTATTATCAATATCAAACCCGCCCTGCTCGATCAGATAACAGTTTGCTGCGGTATCAAAGTACGAGTAGTAGGTAACGTTGTTGACGTGGCCATAGCGGTCGTTGTCGCTCCAGCGGGTCGTGATGCCTTTGAAAGATTTATATTGGTCACGCGTTTGTATTATCTTGGTTTCAGAATCGCTCACAGTGCACTCTTTAGTTCTAATTATAAGTAATGTGGTGTTAAATTTGTCCGTATGCCGCTTGATAGATTGCCAATGCATCTTGCCGTTTCAATTCGCTGGGGTTATTGACCAACAATCGCGTTTGTAACATCGCATCGTCGGCAAGCCTCGGTAAAAAGCTCTCAGGGATATCCATCTCTTTTAATGTCGTTGGCAACTTTAGGCGAGCAATCAGTTGCTCTATTTGCTGAATAAACTGCGCTGCTATTTCTTTCACACTTCCCTCAAACATGTGTTCCGCAAAGACAATTGGCGCTAGCTCAGCGTACTGCGCTGCTGCGCCCTTGACGTTAAAACGCAGCACGTGCGGCAAGACTAAAGAGTTGCTCAAACCATGAGGAATGTGAAAATGACCACCTAGCGGATAAGCCAGCGCATGCACTGCTGCGACAGGGGCATTGGCGAAGGCTTGACCAGCTAACATAGCGCCTAGCAGCATGGCTTCGCGCGCGGACCGGTCGTGTCCGTGATGCACTGCCGTATCAATATTGCGCCCCATCAACGCTAAGGCTTCTTTTGCCAGTAAGTCTGATATTGGGTTTTTCTTGACCTTACTGGTGTAAGCCTCAATCGCATGCACCATCGCATCAACGCCCGTCGCGGCGCTCACATTTGGCGGCAGGTTGACCGTCAACTCTGCATCCAATAAGGCGATATCGGGTAAAAATAACGGCGTGACAATCCCCGCTTTCGTGGTTTCGCCGGTCGTGACAATCGCCACCTGAGTCACTTCCGAACCTGTACCGGCGGTCGTTGGCACTTGTACCAAGGGCAAGCGTTCACCCTTAGCGTTGCCGACACCATAAATATCACCCAAGCTTTGTTCGGATTGAGGGTGCGCTAGCAGGGCGACAATTTTTGCTACGTCCAATGAACTGCCACCACCAAAGCCAACGACGAGATCAGCGTGACACTGCGCCGCTATGGTTAACGCTGCATTCACAACGTTCTCGGAAGGGTCGGCAAGCACCTCACTAAACACGTCAACCTGAATACCCGCTTGCTGAAAGCTATCGAGTGCAGCCTGATAGAGCCCCAGCTGCTTAATACCCGCATCGCTGATTAAGAGTACCGATGTTGGCGAATAGGCATGACAAATATCTGCCAACTTTGCCGCCCCGCCCCATTCACAAATGATGCTTTGACTGGTCGAAAAGCTGAAGTTGGTATTGGTTGGAAGAGCTTGCTTCGTCATCGTTTATTCACTAATTATTTTTATGCGCTACGTTTTTAGGTCACGCTGTTGGGATAAATGGCTAGCGAGAGTTGTTAGCAACATAGCAAGCTTATACGTGTTTGTGAAATTGCGACTACGGGAATAGATACCGCTAGTAAAAACACCGTTGCTTCCGCCACGGGCAGAGCGAGATTTACATAGGGTGACATACGCGCCTTTTATTGCGAACGCTGTGGCCACCAATATACGTGCAGCAAAACCCTCAGGCTCAAGATTTTGCTTGTTGATTATTCTTTTTTTTCCAATCTCAGCTTTTTTTCAGCGTCTGTAAACCGCCCATGATGCCAAAAATAGACCCACCTCTTCTTACTTTTGACCAGAATCTCAGATTGATTCGAGATGTCTAATCCTTGAGTCCACATGTCCAGCAAAATGTTTGAACGGACGCTAAAGTGGGCGCCCTACCAAACACAATGACCGAGCACACGGAGCATGGCGATGTTACAGGCAGTTATTTCTCATGATGATCAAGAGCGTTTATCGACAGATCAGCTAACGGATAAGATCTCTAGCCCCATTGCAGATGTTCATGACGGTTTCAAAATGATGTTGCCGCAAGGCGAAATGAAAATGTTAGATCGCGTCGTTGAAATCAATAGTGATGGCGGTCAGTACCAACGAGGTGAACTCATTGCTGAGTTCGATATTCATCCCGACCTATGGTTCTTTCAGTGTCACTTTCCCGGCGACCCCATTATGCCGGGCTGTTTGGGCGTAGACGCTCTCTGGCAGGCGCTAGGCTTGTTTCTAGTATGGAATGGTCATGAAGGAAAATGCCGCGCACTGGGCGTAAAAGAAGTCCAATTTTATGGCGAGATTCTGCCGACTGTTAAAACCGTACGCTTCCATGTTCACGTCAAACGCGTAGTAAAACGCGGTATGACGCTCGTCATTGGCGACGGCTATGTCTTCGCAGATGGCAAAGAGATCTATAGCGCTAAACACCTAAAAGCAGCGCTTATCTAAACACAACTTTTGCTCAAAACTGCCCATCGACCGGCAATCAGGTATTCATGATGAAACGAGTGGTTATTACCGGGGCAGGAATTGTCTCCAGTCTAGGAAATTCTTTAGACCGCGTTAGCGAGTCACTGCAGCAAAACCGGAGCGGAATCGCTCCTAATGCATCGTTTAAAAAAGCGGGCATGCGCTCTCAAATAAGTGGCAACATTGAATTTGATACCGCTAGCTTGGTTCCTAAACGGGTTGCCCGGTTTATGGGTCGAGGTGGCGCCTTCGCCTACCACGCCATGGAACAAGCAATAGCGCAAAGTGGCTTAAGCGCGGATCAGATTTCAAACGACCGGGTTGGCCTGATTATCGGCTCAGGCGGCGGCGCAACCGATGAAATAGTGGAGTCAGTTGACGTTCTTAGGGAAAAAGGAATTCGCAAGGTCGGCCCTTATCGAGTCACACGCGGCATGCAAAGCTCCACCGTTGCGTGTTTGGCCACCGCCTTCAAAATTCGCGGCGTTAGCTATTCAGTAACATCTGCCTGTGCCACCAGCGCTCACGCAATTGGCAACGCTTACGAACAAATTCTCTTGGGCAAGCAAGACATCATGTTCGCTGGCGGAAGTGATGATATTCATTGGACCATGGCGATTCAGTTCGACGCAATGGGCGCGCTTTCAAGCCATTACAATGACACTCCCGACAAAGCATCACGCCCCTTCGATACACATCGAGACGGTTTCGTTATCTCCGGCGGTGCCGGTATCCTAGTTCTTGAAGATCTGGACCATGCGCTCGAACGCGGAGCTACCATATTGGCGGAACTCAGCGGCTATGGCGCGACCAGCGACGGCGATGATATGGTGCAACCGTCTGGTGAAGGCGCGAAACGCTGCATCGACCTAGCGCTAAAAAACAGTACTCAGCCACAAGCGCCTCTCGACTATATCAATGCGCATGGCACAAGCACGAGAGTTGGTGATGTCACCGAACTCAAAGCGATTCAGGCTTACTTTGGCGAACACTCTCCCCCCGTCTCATCTACCAAAGCACTCGGCGGTCATGGTATTGGCGCGGCCGGTGTCCATGAGGCGATTCACTGTCTACTAATGATGCGCGACGGTTTTATCTTTGGCTGCCACAACATTGATGACCTTGACCCGGAAATAGAAAACTACCCACTGTGCCGAACTACCGCTAAAACTGAGTTAAAGCGTGTCTTGTCCAATAGCTTTGGATTTGGCGGCACTAACGCCTGCCTACTGTTCGAACGCTACCCATATTCGGAAGCATCCAACGTCACCTCACAGAGAACAGCATGATACAAATCCAGCCGAAAGTTAGGGGCTTTTTATGCACCACCGCACACCCTCACGGATGCCAGAAAAATGTTGAGCAGCAGATTCAACAGGCGCTAACGCTAGCCGAAAATAAACACGAATCCCGTCCGAAGAACGTGCTCATCATTGGTGGATCAGCCGGATATGGGCTTGCCAGCAGGGTTGTGTGCAGCGCGGGTTATGGCGCAAGTACATTATCGGTGTCGTTTGAGAAGCCCCCTAAAGCCAACAAAACGGCGAGCGCAGGCTGGTACAACGATTATTATTTCCAACGTTGGGCCAGGTCATCAGGCAGGTCAGCCCATAGCATTAGTGGCGATGCTTTCTCTACAGAAATCAAACAAGAAACGCTCGAGTCGATCAAAGCCTCTATGGGTAAAGTCGATCTAGTTATCTATAGTTTGGCAGCACCACGCAGAAGCAAGCTAAATACGGAACAAGAACTCGTTACCCACCAATCGGTGATCAAACCGATCAACACGGCAGTTCAGGGTCAATCGATCGATACAGCGAGTGGCGCCTTAAAACCGTTTACCCTTGAAGCGGCGAGCCAACAAGAGATTGATGACACAGTGACGGTGATGGGTGGCGAAGACTGGTTTGAATGGATGAAATTCCTTAGCGACGCCAATGCACTATCGGCGCACTGTAAAACCGTTGCTTTTAGCTATCTGGGGGGTGACTTAACTCGCTCAATCTACGGCGGCGGCACCTTAGGTATGGCGAAAGAGGACCTCGAATATTATTGCCAACGTATTAATGACGAACTTCTTAACGACAACAACTCATCACGGGCAAATGTCGCTGTGCTGAAAGCAATCGTGACCCAATCCAGCGCGGCAATCCCCTCGCTACCCTTGTACATTTCTTTGCTCTACCGTGTGATGAAAGCGCGCGGCAATCATGAAGGCTGCATAGAACAGATCATTCGACTGTTCGATACCGGCTTATACCCAGAGCACCTTCAAACCTGTAAACGCGATCGACCATATCGTTTTCGACTAGATGACAGAGAGCTAAACCCCGCTATCCAACATGAAGTCAGTGAACTATGGCAGCAAGTATCAGAAGAAAACCTATCGGCGATAAGTGATGTAGACGGTTACCAAACAGACTTCTTAAAGTTATTCGGATTCGAGTGGCCGAGCATAGACTACTCATTGCCCGTGCCCACCCTACCCTCATTCGCAGACGACTAAACCCATGTTGCAACTCAACAAAGAGAAAAATGCAGAGACAAAAAACTCGGCAACAACAATATTGAAGCAACGTATTTATGAACAACTTAGTTATGAACAGCGCAGCCATGAACAACTCAGTCATGAACAACATCGCCATGAGCAACAAAGCATGACTGCGCGCCAAACGAATGAAGCCCTTAGCCATACCAATGCCTCACTGATGACCCAACAAGAAATCGATGCTGCTTGCAGCGCTATCGACGGCCTTAGCAACGAACAATATGCAGAGCAGCTTCTACACCCTGTCGACAACCTAAGTCGTCCTTCTGCCTGGCAGTTAGTTAAAAAAATTGCGACCAGCGTGCTCTTCGAAGAAGAGAGGGGCCCACTCATTCTCGCTCGAGTATCGTTGCAGAAGACATCAACTTGTGATCAAACGGCGCTCAACAAGCCAGCAGAATTAGTGTCTGTCATCGTCCAAAACCGAGCGATTCGAAATGGTGTTTGGCAGCCCGAGCATCATCAACATGTCGAAGACTGGCTAGCAGACTCTGCCAATCAAGGACTGCCAGTCATAACGTTTATCGACACCCCTGGCGCCGCAGCAGGCGACGAAGCTAATCTTGGCCTGCAAGCTCACAGCATATCAAGCCTGATTGCCTCTTTCACGAAGCTGTCGGTCCCGAGCATTGGCGTTATTGTTGGCAAAGCGTATTCAGGCGGCGCGATCCCTCTGGCTTCAACGAACGTTCTACTCGCTCTGAAAGATGCCGTATTCAATACCATTCAGCCACAGGGCTTAGCGGCAATTGCGCGAAAAGAAAAACTCAGCTGGCAAGAATGCGCACAGCGTATTGGTATCAGCGCCATCGAACTTGCCCAAGAAGGCGTGGTTGACGGTGTCATCAACTATAGTCCCGCAGACCCCATCGCTAGCATCGACGCGCTAAAAGACGCATTAATAGACAACTTATACCAGCTCCAATCTCAAGCGCGCGATGGCCGAAACTTACGTGAACTACGTTGGGCAACACTGAAATCTCGACTTCAGTTTCAAGAAGGTGAGCATGCATTAAGCCCGGTAACGCCTGCGCCTGTGTCCATTAAAGTGAGCGACCAGACGCCAACCATGCAAAAAGACGACGATTGGCAGAACTGGCTCGCTCGATCACAACCGATTCGATATCACAAACGCATTGCGCACGTATGGCGCAAGGTAAAAAAGGCAATCAACGAAACGCCAACTAGCTCCAATGCGCGCATCAGTGTTTCTCTAAACACAGTCGAGACTGGGCTACTCGAGCAACTTGCACTGGAAATAGCCTTTGAATGTTTCCATCAATGGCAAGGTGATTTCGACCAACACCTCTTACACTACAAGCAAAGTGATGCAGAGCAGAACAACCAGAAACGACTAGCCTCTGACACAGAACTGAGCGACCTTCGAGAGCTTCTTCAGATTCGTAGTCTAAAGAGTTTAATCATCGTTCAGCTCGAATACTTAAGAGTGCTGAATACCTGCTATGACGGTTTCCTAAGTGAGCTTTGCCCAGTGGCTCACGAATACTCGCGCCATCAAAACTTATCGGAAGACACTGTCAGTACGCTATGGTCCTCAGCGCAGAAAGCCGCAAGCGAAGCAGGTATTCACCCTCACCGTTGCGCGTATTTTTTAAACTGGCTCTATTTCCTTGATCAAAAAGCCGTGCTACAACCTCAGTTGCAACGCCTAAGTGAGTGGAAGCAGCGCCAGATGCCCCGCCTAGATAAAGTCGCCTTCGTTGTCGCGGCTTACTATAGCGGTACCCTGCTCTGTCGCTTGTTTGTCTCGCAAGCAAGAGGACTAGCCTTCAGCGGCGCGTTTCAACCCACACATATTGGACGCCAGAAAGATTTTTGGGCAAAGCTCACAAATGCCTCTCGCAACATTCGAATTCAAGAAGAGCTCGACGGACTAAAGCCCTTGCTAGCCATCTCGGCTGTGCAGTGGACGGAATTACTCTTTACGGACTTTAACACCCAAGACGACACCATAATTACGAAGGACCCTAAGCAATTTCCAGGGTTCGCCGAGCGCATCACACAAGCAAGGGTCGCTAAGGACACGCCATGCGGACTCATCACCGGTTCCGGTCTGATTCGCCGTGCACCACTATCTGAAAACGAGAGCACAGACGAAAACGGTACTCGCGTCGCCGCATTTATCAGTAACCACTCATTTCAAGCCGGCGCTTTCGACATGGCGGCGGCTGAAAAACTATGCCGACTTCTGGCTTATGCGCAAGAACAGCAGCTTCCAGTTATCGGTATTGTTTCTTCCGCGGGAATGCAAACGAAAGAAGGCGCTGCAGCCCTGTTCTCAATGGCGGTTGCCAACGAAGCTATCAACCGTTTCACTGAAAACGGCGGGCGCATACTTGTCATTGGCTATGGTGATTGCACCGGCGGCGCTCAAGCCAGCTTCGTCACGCATCCGTGCGTCGATACGTATTATCTGTCCGGGGCCAACGTGCCGTTTGCCGGGCAAGTTGTGGTCCCTGAGCATTTGACTCTGCAAGGCACTCTATCCAACTACCTCTTTCAACAAGACAACAATACGTCGAGCGCCGACAGCGCCAAGTCGTCAAGGCGGTCAATGAAAGGTCTGGTACGCCATCCGGTATCCAGTGAACTCGACCGTCGATTACAGGCGATAGACCCAGATCTACCGCTCCCAAACTTAGGCGTTACCGAACTCTTAGGTGCTTGGTTGTCACCCATATCAAACTCAAAAGTGCTCCCTGCACCGTCAATACCAAAGAAGCAATTCGGCTCAATCAATACTCTGTTGGTTCACGCTCGCGGCTGCACCGCTTTACGTCTAATTCAAGGTGCTCACGCCTATAAAAAGCAAGTCGTACTAGTGCAATCCGACCCGGATATGCGCTCAGCAGCGGTTAAGCACCTTAAGCAAAACGATCGCTTGGTTTGCCTCGGCGGACAAAGCTCAGATGAAAGCTATTTGAACGCCGATTCCGTGCTACGTGTCGCACAACTCGAACAGGTCGATGCGCTTCATCCAGGAATCGGTTTTCTATCGGAGAACGCAGATTTTGCAGAGGGGTGCCATCAACAAGGCCTAAACTTTATTGGCCCGACTGCATCATCCATCGCCAGAATGGGTGACAAGTCTCAAGCCATCGCGACGGCTAGATTAGCAAATGTACCGACCGTTCCCGGCAGCCAAGGCGTCGTTAGCAGCGCGGCCCAAGCGAAGATAGTGATGGAGCAAATAGGCTTTCCTTTATTGATCAAAGCCAGTCATGGCGGTGGCGGAAAAGGTATCGGTACCGTTTTTACATCCAAAGATCTCGAAAAAACGTTCCACCGCGTCAGACAAGAAGCCGCCAGTGCGTTTGGCTGTGGCGACGTCTACTTGGAACGACTAGTAGAAAACGTACGACATATAGAAGTCCAGGTCCTGCGAGATCGACAAGGAAACTTTCGTATGATCGGCGTGCGAGATTGCTCGACTCAGAGAAACAGACAAAAAGTCATTGAAGAGTCAGGCGAGTACGTCATTTCAAAAAACCAAATCGAGTCACTGCGCTCATGGAGCCGGCAACTCTCAGAGACGATTCAATATATCGGCGCGGGCACCGTAGAATTCCTGTACGACTTAGACCGCAAATGTTTCTATTTCATGGAAATGAACACGCGCCTGCAAGTCGAGCATATTGTCACAGAGATGACGACAAATATTGACCTGGTAGAGCAACAGCTACGCATTGCCGAAGGCGAGAGTATTGCCGATATTCCAGAGTATATTCAGCCTCACGGACATGCGATTGAAGTTCGCATCAACGCGGAAGCGATCCGCCTATCACCGCCGAGCGGTGACCAAGCGGCCCAACTCATTGTTGAACCCGCGACAGGTACGTTTACGAAGGTAATATTTCCAGAACATGCGTACAGTCGAGTGCTATCCATTGCCGAAAAAGGCGTTGAGGTAACGCCATTTTATGACAACCTTATTGCTCAAATAGTGGTTCATGGCAAAAGCCGTGAACAAGCGCTTGAGCGCATGGAGGGTATGCTTAGTCAATGTGTCATAGAGGGTGTTGCGACTAACCTACCTTTACTTCAAGCCTTACTCTCGAGCGAGCCGTTTTCAGGTGGACATTTCTCAACGCATTTCGTCGATGAGTGGGCCAATTCCCAACAAGAGACAGAACAATTCGAGTCAACTGTCTCTAACGCTGAACATAACTCTCTACTTGAAATCGACGGCGAAGATTACCTTCTTAAGCTGCCCTCGGCCGGAATCGCATGGGTGGCAGCATCCCCAGACCTGCCCCGCTTCGTTAAGGCAGGTGACATCATTAGCACAGACCAAACATTGCTATTACTTGAAGTCATGAAAATGTTCATGCCCGTCACGCTTGAACAATTACTTCCGAAGGGGCTACCAGCAACGCAATATCGTGTGAAGCACTGCCGTGATATCGAGGGGCAATACCTTCAGAAAGGCGAAGTTTTTATGAGCCTGACGGCGATATAGCGAAAAAACTAACCATATCAAAACACTGTTTTTATCTATCAAAAGGAAAGAAAAATGTCAGATTTACATGCAAAAATTAAAGCCATTATTGTAGAGCAACTAGGGGTTGAAGCAGCACTCGTGACCGACAAAGCGAGCTTTGTCGATGATCTAGGCGCAGACTCCTTAGATACCGTTGAGTTAGTGATGGCACTGGAAGAAGGGTTTGATATCGAAATTCCCGATGACGTTGCCGAGAATGTTAAAACGGTCGAAGATGTCATAAAGCTGATTACAACAGAGAACGCCTAATCCAACGGAAGAAATAGCGCGTAATACGCGAAATGCACGGCGAGTACTTGGCCTTTTTAGTATCCTACCCCTTTACTGAAACAGGCCTTTTTTTATTCGTCTGGCAGCTCATTACGGTATTGTTTTGGGCGGGTACCCGTCCATCGTTTAAAGGCTCGACTAAACGCACTTAATTCAGAAAACCCTAAAACGAAGGCAATTTCGCTCAATGAGAGGCTTTCATCCTTAATAACCTCTAAGGCTTTCTCGCGTCGAATATCTTCGACCAACTCCTGGAATATGAGCGATTCTTTTTTAAGTTTTCGGTACAAGGTTTGGCGGCTCATGTGCAAGCGCTGCGCTACCATGTCGATATCAACCTTCCCACTCGGCAGCTCTTCTAGCACGATATCTTTTACCTTGTCGCCGATTTTCCGTTTGAACAAGCGCGTATGAATAGCCTCGGCATACCCCTGCAATGCTGACTGGATATAAGGGTTTTTCTGCTTCGGGCTAAAATACAAAAACCGGCTAGAAAAGGTAATACTGCATACTTTCTTATCAAACTCGACAGGACAGCCAAATACTTTCTGATACTCAGACGAATACTCCGGCTCAGGGTGGGCAACACTCACCTTCTTTAAAACCACTTCATCATTAACGTACTGATGTGTGCGCAATATTGCCAACGCCAACGTTCGCTCCATATCCGCACGGCAATAAAACTCTGGTTTATGGTAGTGAAACTCTAGAATAGAAAAGCGCCCCTGCCGATCAAAGTTCAGCTCGATACCGTTATTTACTAAGCTAAACAGGCGCACATACTGTTCAATTGCCTTTTCCAGATCGTCACTATGAACCAAAATATTACCGACCAAGCCCATTAAGTCAGCGTAACTATTTTGGCCAATGTGCAAACCAATCGCAGGGTCATTCGTGAGAAGTTCAGCTTCTTCCCACAAGCGATAGTAAGTCGACAACGACAAACGAGCCTCTTTGTCATCAAGAGTTTCAGGCGCGAGAGACAATTTTGTAAGCAAAGAAGCTTGACGCTCATCGCATAAAAAACCATGAGTCTTCAAATAATGCAGGACAGATCGAGCAGAGGAAATACTCACGGTCGTTTCGTTCATGAAGTCGTTTGACCCTTGGATGACTAGGCGCCTATTTTATCTAGTGCCTTTAAGGCTTAGCAAGCAATACAGCCGGTCATTTCAACAACAAATAACAACGCCCCATCACATCAGTCAACGATTCTAAACACCTTGTTTTTTCCAAACGCTTCACAGATGAAGTTGGCAGGCTAGCACCAAAAGCCACTTAAGCATTTACACTCGCCAGCTCTAAGCTAATACGCGCTATTGTCGACTCAGAACTTTTGTAATCTACTGGGATATGGGTCAACCTTCCTGCGGTATCTAACACTAGACTTGGATAGCCCGGGACGTTCCAATGCTTGGCGAGCGCGACTTGCGACGCAAGTACTTGCTCAGTTTTCTCGGAACTCATATCTTTGATGAACTCAGCAATATCAAGGCCTAAGGATTCAGCAAGAGACTCCAGGGTATCTAAGTCCGACGGGTTTTTGGCACATAAATAGTACGCCCGCTGGATTTCAAAAATCATCTCCATCTCTTGGCCTTGCACTTGTGCCGCTATCACTGCTCGACACGCAGGATAGGTGCTGCGGCGTGGCGAACATTTACGCCAAAATTCAAAATTAAACTCGGTTCCCAGCTGCAGGTGAATACGCTGCCAAGTTTGTTCCAGCTGCTGACGCATTGCGACAGGCATCGGTTGATCCGTATCTGACGCAAGCCCACCAAGCTGATATACAACACTAACCGACTCAGGCAAATGGGATTGTACCTCCAACCAAGTAGGCCGATAACCCCAGCACCAACTGCACATGGGATCATGAAAATAATGGAGAGTGTATGATGGGTCTGCCATGAGTAGCGTATCGCCGCGCTTAGCGCTCCTATGAAATGTAACTAACGTCTACGATGAAGAATTTTTAAGCACCTATCGACTTATGAAAACCTAATAACTGACAACGCTAAAGAGCTAGTCATTGCCTTTGGCGCAGGTATTCACAAGTAAATAGTCGCAGGCAGTGGTGAGTCAGCCGACGCTCTTCTCTCCATACTAGAGATACAAGAGCCCTAGAAAGAAACTTCACTAAAAGCTTTAGAAACACTCGTGGCTGAAAATCCCGATGACCTAGCGATCGCTCTCAGCCTGTTTGACACCCAACTCAAGAAGAGTAACGCAAGACGAGCAAGACCTACCTACTCTGGCACGGCCGGCAGCGTTATAAACTCCGAATAACTGACATGCGTAAATCCATTTAAACTGCCGCCAGCGCTTGGCGCGTCAAGTAGCTTTATATGCAAGCCATCTACGTCCGTCGCATCGTAGCCGTCTTCAAAATCAATTTCGAACCAGTTTAAATCAAGCTCAACAGGTAAACCCAATACGATGGGCGTGCTTGAAATGCTCAGGCTATCGAATGACGCAGAACCCACATACTCTGGCGGGTCACCTGCTACTGAAGGCTTGTCATAGAAAGCAAGCTCATAATATGCAACACGGCTGTCGGTTGTTTCAAATTCGATTCGAAAGGTTTGAGTCCCTAGATTGGAAGTAAACAAGAGGTTGTTATCATCCACTGTCATCGCTTCTAAGCCGGCAATACCACCAATACTCGAGCCTCCATATTCAGCGGAGTAAACAAAACGATCTGGGGAAGGTAAACCAAGAGGCTCCTCATCACTCGGTAAGTCTCCTCCCGGTAGCCGAAACTTAAAAGACTCGGTTTCAGTATTGCCGTTTACGTCTTCGGCGACCAACTCCCAATCTTTCAATAAAATAGTATCCAAGCGCGTACTACTATAAAACACACACTCAAAAGTACCGAAAGCGGCCTTGTAACATTCGTCTAAGGGAATACTGACTTTTCCACCAAAAAACGACCATGAAAAGCCGTCGGTTACTTCTCGTACATAAACGTTCTCAAGGTTATCTAGGCCTTGTGGGTCAGACACTTCGGCAGAAATAGCGAAGCGGATATTCCGCGACGGTGAAATGCCCCACTTGCTATGAAAGGTAGGGTGTGAGTGCAGAATAGTGGTTTTTATCTCCCCGATTTCAGGAAGAAAGCGCGCTTTAGCACGCGGCTCATCATCGCTACTACTGCATCCGACCATCAAAAGAGATAGCATTAAAACAAAAAAAATCTTCAGCATGTGTCTATCACATCCTTATGGAAAAAGGGGCCTAGCGAATGGCTCGTTATTCATGGGATGGTATCACCGTTTAGCGACCTATCAAACGTTGTCACCTTCGTTCTTTGACCGGCATCACTACCTTTAGAACAACACAGGCTAGCAAGCAGATGATTCCGACGATATCTACCACCGCAATCTTGCTAATCGAGGCGTTGTAGCCACCCACCGCGCTCATAATCAAGAGAAAGCCTACCATCGAAATACCGGCCATCGAGATCGCTGCTGTTTGAAACTGAGGGTAAACTAAGGAGTAAAAAATAAATCCACCAACGATACCAAACAGAAGTGCTCTGTGGCGCATTAAAATAATCAAGTCGTTGGATACTAATTCAATCGCATACGCTTGAGAGAGATTGGCCGCTGACAATACGCCCGCGACCGGCAAAAAATTAATTAGACCGACGACAAATAGTAACGCTGTGGCTAACTTAGAAACCATTATTCCCCCCCCCTATTGAACAGCAATGAAACAATACAAAGAACTCACACGCTTTGATGTGTTCAACCCATATTCTACTAACTTCCGTTATACATGAAGTTTTGTCGTTAAAGCCCATTTCGTGGCAGTCAAACGTATACAGCAAACTTTGGTGTCGGTAAAATGCGGCTCGCGTAAACTAATCCTTAGCATGACTATCTCGTTGCGAGATAGCTGGGCTCTCCCATCATGTTAGATCGCGTAAGCTCCCATAGATCGAGCAGATGCATACGTCGAACCACTAACGCATTACCAACTAAAGACTACGACCAAAGCGGGCGCTATGAACCAGCCAGGACACAAAGAAGGATTAATTTCAAAGTCCTACCATATATTATTTATTATCTACGCTCCTATCGCACTAGTCTCAATTTTACTTAACGCGCTATCTGATAAGTACAGCAACTACATCTTTTCATTTGCATTAATCGCGTCAGCCGTATCCGTCATTATTGCCATCGCCATGTGGGTGCTGTTCTGGCAGCATCGCGAACTCATCCGGCAAGAAAGCAAAGCTCACCTTCCGTACCTCATCCGTCACCAGTTCATTCTGATGTATTTACCTATCGCCTTCAGTTCGATGGGGCTCAGTGCCTACTATGTCTATGACAAGTACGTGAAGACCGTTGAAGAGCATCAGCTCAGCGAACTAAACACGATCGCAATGCTCGTCCCTCTTAAAAGCTCTCTCGGCCGAGAGTTAGAAGACGCCTCCCAAATCAAAAATGGTATTGGGTCGTTTATTGCCAACAACCCTGAATTTGACGATTCCTATCACCTCGATGTGATTGACCATCACAACCATTACTCTATTGAGCTCCAAACAGAAATAGCATCGCGAATAAGACAGGGACTGAGCTACATCGTTTGCGCGTATAGCGACGTTTGCGCCGAACTAGGCAACGATATGAAAAGGCTTACTGAGGAAGCGGGTATCGATAATCCGCCGATCATTGTGACAACACTATCATCAGCGATGGACTTGCCGCTTGCAAAAGACCGTTTTTATCGCTTTTACGTACGCAATCTTGAAGACAGCTTGGCACTAGCAAAATCAGCCTTTGAACAAAACCTAACATTAATGGATATTATTGCGACCGATGATGCGTATGGTAAAGATGCGGTGGTTCAACTAACACAAGCATGGAAAAACTTCGGCCATGAAATCGGCGATATCCTGCTGATTGACCCAGACCTAACGGATGAAATTGCGAGCGAAAAAGTACAAGAAAGCGCTTTATCTAGCAACTCATCTCAAGGCGTGTTTGTTGCCCTCTATCAGCCAGCCAATGCTGCATTGGCCGAACTATCGAAAACTAAACCATTATTCTTCAGCGCAAACTATCAGCAAACCCAACTCGAGAAACTCATTGAAGACGGCGTAACTGCCGGAAGTTTGTTTGTCAGTCGGCCAGAATTTAAGGCCTACAATAACAAAACTGAAAATACAGCCGGCCTGTTTATCTATGCAACCCTGGACAGGCTTTATCAGGTCGATGGACAGCACAATGAAGGAAACACCTTCCATGACCTTTGGATGTCGAGCGACTACCCACCTTTTATGGCCTTTGAACCGGACTCGGAAAACGACATTAAAGTGCTCATGAAAGTGCAAGCATTGGATAGTGTGCGTCCCATCGAGCAAAAAAAATAGTGACGCAGGTTTTCAAACACTTATGACACCTGACGATACCGGCAAAGCCTACAATACCATTACACATTTATGGGAGCGCGAGGGCTTTGACCGAAGCAATGGGATTGCTCAGCACCAACGCGCGTTCGCGTTCGTCAAACAACGCCGCCAAGCGCTCGACGTGGGCTGCGGATGCACGGGTAGGATTATCAACTTGCTCTCTGACCAAGGGTTTAGCCCAGAAGGCGTCGATATTTCGAGCGAGATGCTCCGAATTGCAAAGTCGAACAAGCCAGACGTCACGTTTCATCATGCCGACATCTGCAAATGGGAACTTCCTAGTCGTTATGACTTTATCAGTGCTTGGGACAGCCTTTGGCATATCCCTTTGGAACAGCAAGAACAGGTGCTGGGGAAGCTACTGAGCGCTCTGCACCTCGGTGGTGTTTGTATATTTTCTTGTGGTGGTGTCGATGAAGCGGGCGAACACACGGATAGCACGATGGGCCCAGAAGTCTATTACGCTTCGTTAGGTATCGACGGATTCTTAAAGGTCATTGCCGATAACAACTGTATTTGTCGGCATTTAGAATATGATCAATACCCAGAAATGCACACTTATTTTATTGTACAAAAAGCCTGATCCTCTCTTGCTCGGCGTCCCAACGCGCGACGAGCGGTCGCGCATCAAAACGCCCCAACCTTATTTATAGCTAACTCTAAACAGCAATGAATAGAGAACAGGCACAACCACTAGCGTCAGCAGTGTTGAGAAAAGCAAACCACCAATAATTGCTACCGCCATCGGCTCCCACATCTCACCACCACCTAAATATAGCGGCAACATTCCCAAGACCGTGGTCGCGGTCGTTAACAGAATGGGTCTCAAGCGACGCTGCGCTGCTTCGACAATCGCGTTTTGTGGGTCACGTTCATTCACGCTAATTTCCATCTCAATACGTTCCAACAGTACGATCGCATTGTTAATCACAATCCCTGCCAAAGAGATCAAACCAAGTAAGGTCATAAAACCAAAGAATGAATTAGCTGCCAATAAACCCGCTGTAATACCAATAAACCCCAATGGGATCGTGACAAGGATAATTAAGGGCTTTCGAATCGAATTGAATTGTGCGACCAATAAAATCAGAATGATAAACCCTGCAATGGGTAATTGATCTGAAATCGATTTATTGGCTTTACCAGACGATTCAAGCTCACCGCCAAAGGCATAACGCGCTCCCGTTTCCCAGTTTTTTGCTTGTTCATCTAGCCAAGGTTTCATCTCCGACATCGCTTCTAGGGCCGTCGCATCGCCGCTAACTTGCGCACCTATCGTCATCGTCTTAAAGCGATCTCTACGCAGTATCTTTGCTGACTCCCATACCACCTCAATAGCGGCGACTTGACGCAATGGCACCGATTCACCGCTCGACTGCACATAAACAGACAAGGCTTCTAGCTTACCGAGGTCTTGCCGGTCGGCTGCAACAGAACGCAACATGACAGGAATCGTATCCTCTCCACGCCGATACTCAGTCAGCTCTAAACCGCTCAAGCCTGATTGCAAAGATACCGCGATATCCTCACTACTAATGCCAGCGCGCCGCGCTTTCGCTTGATCAATCACGACATTGAACTTTTTCGTTTTCAAACCCCAGTTGTCTTTGATATTACGTAACGAGGGTATGCTTGCCATGTGCTGCTTAACCGCTTCCGCTTTTTCGAACAGCGCAGCGGTATCTTTACCATATAAACGCACTTCGACCGGATTTTTCACCGGGGTGCCGTTTTCGATTTTCTTGTTAGTCAGGGACAAATCCGGGAAATTGTTAAACGCGTAGTCATCGAGTTTGGCCATCATATCGTCAATCACTCGATGGTCACTCACGTTGATCACGAACAAGGCATAGTTAGGACTCGCCGGTTCAGGCGTATGAGACAAGACAAAGCGCGTCCCCCCCGCACCGATATAATTAATCCAGCTCGTTACGCCGTGCTCTCGGTCTTCATCGACTGTCAGCTGCTCCTCGATAAACAACCCGAACGCTTCAGCCACATGCTCTGTGGTTCGAATATCCGTGCCGAGAGGCAACTCCAATTCCGTTTTAAAATACAAGCGGTCTGAGGGCGGGAAAAATATCTTCGGAACATAGTTCATCCCTACCATCGCCAACCAGAAAAGGCCGATAACACTGGCAACGACCACGCCTCGATTGCGCAAAGAAAAGTTCAGCAAGTTCGAATACGCGCGAAACAGCAGATTCGTTTTTTTCTGCTGCTGCGGTTTAGCCTTTAAAAAGTGTACACACAGCATGGGGATAATGGTCATGGACAAGACCCAAGAACAAAGCAAGGTAATCGTGACGACCTTAAATAGCGACGCCGTAAATTCACCAATTGCTGACTCAGCGAGATAAATAGGCAGAAACGCGGCGGCAGTGGTTAACGATGAAGTCAATAAAGAAACTTTTAACTCATCTGCGGAATCAACGGCTGCCTGCAACGGAGTTTTACCATCATTCATTTGCACCATAATGCTTTCGGACATGACGATACCGTTGTCCACCAACATTCCCAACGCAATAATCAGGGCTGCTAGCGATATTTGGTCCAAGCCGATATCTAGCACGGACATTACAAGCATTGCAGACAACATACTGGCCGGAATCAGCATCGCAACGATGAACCCTGTGCGAAAGCCTAAACTGAACAACATAACTGCCGCCACAACCGCGATAGCCTGAACTAAGTTAGCCACAAAGTCGTTTACTTTATCGTCAACTTCCTGAGGTGAAAAATTCACTTCGGTAAAATCGATACCAATTGGATAGCGCTGATGCAAACCATCGATTAGCCTTCGCACGTCCTCACCTAAACGAATGTTATTGCCGCCTTCACGCATCGCGATACCAATCCCGATAGCGTGTTCCGACCCGGCTTTAACCAGTGATGTTGGTGGGTCAACATAGCCCCAACGCACGGTTGCGATGTCTTTTAAATACAGCACATTTCGACTATCAGGTAAGGCAAGAATCGTGTCCTCAAGATCCTCAATCGATTCAAAATTCCCGGTCGGTTCAAGCTCAATTCGCTCTCTCCCCAGTACGATCGAACCACCCGAAACAATGATATTTCGGCTGCTAATCATTTTGCTCAACTGACTAGGCGAAAGCCCAAGTTCCGTTAGGCGAGCGTTGTTATATTCCACGAAAATACGCTCATCCTGAACGCCGTAAAGCTCTACTTTTGCCGCATCCGGCAAATTCAAAAATTCGTCTTTCGCCGCCTCTGCTACCGTCTCTAACTCAGCGTCTGAAAAACCTTCACCGGTCAAAGCTAATACGATGCCAAAAACATCTCCGAACTCATCATTGACTATCGGGCCGACCACCCCCTCAGGGAGATCGCTCTCAATACTCTCGACCTTACGTCGCAAGTTATCCCAAATTGGCCGCATATCGGTGTAACTTTCTTTTATATTTGCCACCACAATTGAGACGCCCGTCTTGGAGGTGCTGGTCACAAAATCTAACTCGGGAATTTCTTGGACGACTTTTTCGATTTGGTTAGAGACCAAGGCCTCTATGCGGTCAGGGCTCGCACCCGGCAGGTAGGTAATCACCTGCGCTGCTCGAATCACAAACCCGGGGTCGTATGCCCTCGGCAACTTGTCATACGCTTGAAAACCGGCTAGCAAAAGAATAATGAACAGCACCCAAGTGGTGCGGTTGTTGGTAATAGCAGCGCGAGTCATATTCACTGTTGCTGTCCCTCATTTAGACGCACACGTTGCGCAGGCGATAGTTTACTCATACCCGCCACGACCACTAACTCACCCGGAGAGACTCCTTCCAGTATTTCGATTCCACGCACGTTCGGCTCCCCAACGGTCACCGCGCGGCGCTCTGCAACACCTACCCCTGGCTCCGCCGATTTTACCAAAACGACATAGTTGCCTTGGCTGTCCTTAAGCACGGCATGGCCGGGTAAAAAATAACGAGGCTTCGCGTCTTGCGCCGCATTGCGTGCTGCAATGGCATGAACCACCGTCGACATACCCGGAAGAATGGTATGTTCTTTCGGCGCATCCATAGAAAACGAAATGCCGTATGTCTGAGTCGCATCATCCGCAACGGTCGCTACTTCTTTAACTTTCAATGGAAAGCGCTCACCAGGGATCGCATCGAACTCGGCATACAAGTCATATTGTCGTTGACCGCGTTGAGAATGAATCATAATGCTCTCAGGCACATCAATCGTTACCAGCAAAGAGGTGGTATCTTGCAACAGATAAACGACCTGCTGAGCCGACACTTCTTCAAAATTATCAACATAGCGCTTGGCAATAACACCTGCAAAAGGCGCCTTTAACTCAGAGTACTCGACATTCTGCTTTGCTAAGTCTAGCTGCGCTCGCGCTGTACTAAGGCTCGCCTTAAGTTTGTCATAATCAGCCCTCGAAACGTGCCCCGCATCCACTAGCTTTTCGGCACGGCTAAAGTCAGATTTAGCTCTATCGTAGGTCGCTTGCCGGTCCGCTAGTTGGATTTTATAGTCAGTGGAGTCCAAGGTCGCTAGCCGCTGCGATGCCTTAACCAGGTCACCTTCTTTGACTTCCAGTGACTTCAGCTTACCCGACACCCGAAAACTCAAGGTCGCCTTTTGATTTGCATCCACCACACCGGCAAACTGTCTTTCTTGCCCTAGACTTGCATTTGCTACTTTCAGTGTTTTTACCGGCCTTAGCTTTTCCTCAACCTCTACGCTCACCTCCTCACCACATGCTGCCACCAGAGCTAACATCGACACCCATACCGTCGCACGCAGTAGGCGAGAAAACGTAGGGTGAATAGAGCGAATGGCGAGTTTTAAGATATGAGACATTACGAATCCTTTTATGGATGAGGTTTACTGCACGAACGCAGAAAGACGATAGTAAAGCAGGCCGTCTTTCGGCTCAACGATGCAACCAAAATGAGGGCCAATAAATGCCGAGTGAAACTCACATTCAAAAACTTATCGACAGCTGATACAAATTTGCTAACAATCCTAGTCCATTGTGTCGACGATACAAATTAGGGATGCAAAATAAAACAACAAGGAGACAGGTATGACTATTGAAAAACAAACCTATCGGTCAGGTCCGTTCAAAGATATTTTTGCACAAGGAGTAAAAGTAGGTAATGTCTTGCACCTATCTGGGCAGGTAGGCATTGATGCTTCCGGCACCGCAGGCGCCGACATCGCGACACAAACCAAACTCGCTTATGAGAACATTCGACATGTGTTGTTAAAATTTGGCGCCACGATGAACAACATTGTGGATGAGACGATGTTCGTCACCGATATGACTGAACTCATGGCCAACGCCGACGATGTTTTTGGCGCCCGAGCAGAGTTCTATGGTGGCGTTCCAGACGTTTGCCAAACCCTTGTTCAGGTTTCAGCATTAGTACTGCCAGAGTTAAAACTTGAAATTAAATGCGTTGCGCACCTTTAAGCGCTCGCCTATCACCAGATTGAACTCACATGAAGAGGTGCGCCCCATTCCCACATTGGAACGTCTCGGCTATGACTCATGGTTCCAACGCCATGCAGACGAAAAACAACTAGCGGCTCATGGCATTGCTCGGGTCATAGCGGTACACAAGGACCGCTATGTTATTTCGCAAGGTGATAACGAGATAATCGCAGAGCTATCGGGCAACTTGCTCTACGGGGCAGACTCCCCGATGGACCTTCCCACCACCGGGGATTGGGTATATGCCGATGCATACGATGACGACACGCATGCCATTATCTATGGAGTGATGCCAAGGAAAACGCTTCTCAAACGCAAAGCCGTCGGCAAACTAGTCGAGTTTCAACTCATCGCAGCCAATATTGATACAGCCTTTGTTGTTCAGTCACTTAACGAAAATTTCAATATAGCGAGATTGGAGCGCTATTTAGTAATGATCAACGAGAGCGGCATCGAGCCAGTTATTCTGCTGAGCAAGAGCGACTTGGTCGTCGAAAACAAAATGGGAAACGAAGAGCATGAAGACACGCTCAAACGCATTCGCGCAGTGGCCCCAAATGTCCTAGTCATGGCATTCAGTAACCTGAACGATGCCCATATTTCAGAGATCGCTCAACTGCTAACGCCTGGCCTTAGTTATTGTCTTCTTGGCTCATCAGGGGTCGGCAAGACTAGTCTACTAAACAGCCTTCTGGGCCACGAAAAATTTGAAACCAAAGCAGTGAGCAATATACAAAGCAAAGGACGGCATACCACGACAAGCCGTCAATTGATTGCGCTTGAAAGTGGCGCGATCATCTTAGATACACCGGGTATGCGTGAATTAGGGGGCCTGTTCGTCGACCACGGACTTGACGAAACATTTTCTGAAATAACGGATCTTATTCAACAATGTCGATTCTCGGACTGCTCTCACACCAATGAAAAAGGCTGTGCAATATTACCAGCACTCGAAGCTGGGGCGATATCACCTGAACGCTATCAAAACTTTCAAAAATTAAAGAAAGAATCTGACTTTAATCAGCTGTCATATTCCGAAAAACGACAAAAAGATAAACAGCTGGGCAAGCTCATTAAGCGCACAATTAAGAACAAACGCCGCTAATCAACTACCCATTTTCGAGCGCAACTCAGTTGCTATCCTCTATTGATACTTAGCAAAAATTTCGTCGTAGGTACCATCGATTTTCATTGCGTCGAGCGCGTTAAGCAATTCTTGCTTTGTTTGCTCCGTCATCGATGCCTTGGTTGCCGCTAGGTAAACCGTATACTCGCTAAAAGGGCGACCGAAGATTAAGTCTTTCGGGTCGCCACCTACTTGTTGGTACAAAGCATTGGCAACTCGCTCACCATGGGCAAGGACAATTTTCTGCTTACCACTTTCAAGTCCTTTAAAACACTTCTGTACCTGAACGCGGCTCAGAATATCTGGAAACTCCCACTCTTTTAACTTGTACTCGGCGGCCGACTCGCGCAACACACAAATCTCTTCGCGCTTTAGCGCATCCAAATCTTTTAGGTCGGCACTTTTATCAGTCGTCACAAACTGCAAACGATAAGAAGAGAGCGGTATTATCCAATCATAGTCATCTTCACGCTCTTTTATTCTCGTTAAAGGCGCAATCAAATAACGGTCACTAGGCTCAGAGCGCATGACGGTTCTTTGCGCTTTAATCCACGGGCCTTTGTGAACTTTTACATTTAGGTCGGAGCGTTTAAACACTTCTTTTATTACCTCCACAAACAAAGCTTCAGCGCTCATTTCAGCTTTAGCCTTGCGACCTGGTTCGGAGGTCAGTAGCGTAAAATCGCGCGCGAAAGAAGTCGCGGAGAAAGTCAGTATCGTAATCAGCAACAAGACGTTTTTCATAACATATAGACCTTTGTTTCAAATCATAGGGGCGTATCTAGTAAACCGAAGTTTAGTTGAGGATGCATATTTTTCCTCTTCAACATAGCGCTATGATTTCCGCCTCTGCCGACTACCGCCACACTATTAAGCTTCTATATAAAACGACCACAAACCAACAATAGTAAAACCCTATTACAAGAATAGAATCAATTGACTTAATAAATTAAAACGATAGTCCGATAATATTGTCAGCACATTCTTACTCTGTGCTTTAAGCACCTTTAGTTTCATATAAGAAAATTAGGAGAGCACAACATGAGCAACAATAAATGTCCTGTCATGCACGGCGGTGCGACAGAAAGCAGTATGTCGAATAGCAGTTGGTGGCCTGAGGCTCTCAACCTAGACATCCTTCACCAGCATGATAGCAAGACCAACCCAATGCCCGCAGACTTTAACTATCAAGAAGCGGTTAAGCAGCTAGATGTCGCTGCGCTCAAAGAAGATATGCATGCCTTGATGACTGACAGCCAAGCATGGTGGCCAGCCGATTGGGGCCACTACGGTGGACTCATGATACGCATGTCGTGGCACGCCGCCGGCACTTATCGCGTCGCCGATGGACGTGGCGGCGCCGGTACGGGTAACCAGCGCTTTGCGCCACTAAATTCCTGGCCGGATAACGTTAACCTAGACAAAGCTCGGCGCTTACTTTGGCCAATAAAGAAAAAATATGGCAACCAACTCAGCTGGGCCGACTTGATTGCATACGCTGGCACCATTGCCTATGAGTCAATGGGGCTAAAAACCTTTGGTTTTGCTTTTGGACGCGAAGATATCTGGCACCCGGAAAAAGATATCTACTGGGGAGCAGAAAAAGAGTGGCTAGCACCGAGTGGCAGTGAGGGCAGCAGATATTCAGGCGAGCGAGACTTAGAAAACCCACTGGCCGCAGTCATGATGGGGCTAATCTACGTTAATCCTGAAGGCGTGGATGGAAAACCTGACCCACTAAAAACAGCGCATGATGTGCGCACCACCTTCGCACGCATGGCGATGGATGATGAAGAAACCGTGGCATTAACAGCTGGAGGCCATACGGTCGGTAAAGCGCATGGCAACGGCGACGCGGATTTATTAGAAGCCGAGCCTGAACGCGCAAATATCGAGGAGCAAGGTTTTGGCTGGGTTAACAATACTAAGCGAGGCGTTGGGCGAGACACCGTATCCAGCGGTATTGAAGGCGCATGGACGACACACCCGACGCAATGGGACAACGGATATTTTGATCTGCTACTTAACTATGAGTGGGAGCTTAAGAAAAGCCCAGCGGGCGCTTGGCAGTGGGAACCGATAAACATAAAAGAGGAGCATAAGCCGGTCGATGTCGAAGACAGCTCCATTCGTCATAACCCAATGATGACAGATGCCGATATGGCAATGAAAGTAGACCCAGAGTACCGCAAGATATCAGAACGCTTTGCCAGCGACCCAGATTACTTCTCCGATGTGTTCGCTCGCGCATGGTTCAAATTAACCCATCGCGACATGGGCCCCAAAGCTCGATATATCGGGCCTGACGTGCCACAAGAAGAACTTATTTGGCAAGACCCTATTCCAGCAGGCAACCGTGACTACGACATAGACGCCGTGAAGAAAAAAATCTCCGCGAGCTCGCTCAGTGCTAGTGAAATGATCACGACGGCGTGGGATAGTGCCAGAACGTTCCGCGGATCTGACAAGCGCGGTGGAGCAAACGGATCGCGCATCAGACTCGCTCCGCAAAACAATTGGGAAGGCAACGAACCGCAGCGGCTCAGTAAGGTTCTTGCCGTACTTGAGGGTATCGCGGCCGAGAGTGGAGCAAGTATTGCCGATGTTATTGTCTTGGCAGGTAACGTCGCTATCGAACAAGCAGCTAACTCAGCCGGCATTGATGTGAAAGTGCCATTCGCTCCAGGGCGTGGCGACGCAAACGCTGAAATGACCGATGAAGAAGCATTTGAGGTGCTTGAACCGATCCACGACGGCTACCGAAACTGGCTCAAAAAAGACTATTCAGTTAGTGCAGAAGAGTTGCTGCTTGATCGTACTCAGCTCATGGGCCTAACTGCACCGGAAATGACCGTGCTCGTCGGCGGGATGCGAGTTCTTGGCACCAACCATAACGACTCCAAGCATGGTGTATTCACTGAACGTGAAGGTGTTTTGAGTAATGACTTTTTCGTCAACGTAACCGACATGAACTACGCATGGAAGCCCACTGAAGAAAACCTCTATGAACTACGCGATCGTCAAACCGGTCTCGTCAAATGGACCGCTACTCGCGTTGATCTCGTGTTCGGCTCTAACTCCATCCTTCGCTCGTACGCCGAAGTTTATGCGCAGGATGACAGCCTAGAGAAATTCGTAAAGGACTTTGTCGCTGCCTGGACGAAAGTCATGAATAACGACCGTTTCGATTTGAGTTAATCGCAGCTGTATGACCCTTGCCACCCATTAGATGGCGAAGGTCATATCTTTATCTTATCCTTCCACTAGACCTATATATTGTCGACTAACACTAGCGCTAAGCCCTAATTAGAATCCTCTGCCGAAAGACTATTCACAGTCTCATGCAACACCAACATTGCGTCGATCGCGCGGGGAAAGCCTAAATAGATGCTAGATAACATGATGACTTCGCTGAGTTCTTCTTTTGTTGAGCCCTGCGCTAGGGCTGATTCGATGTGTCCTTTAAGACGGTCTGAACCAAGACTGATCAACGATACAATGGCGACGACTTCTTTGGTATTTTCTGGCAGCGCCGGTCGAGCGTAAACTTCGCCTAAACAGAAGTTAGAAATCATCGATACAAAATCGGGTGCAAACTCGCTGAGCTTGCCAATCACATCTCTACGATCTTGAGTAGACTCCAGTTCGTCTTGCTGGTCTGCCATAGGTGATTCCTTACGTTTCACTTTTCGTTATCGTTATGTTTTTGCAGCGCGGCCTCGGTACGGAAAAGCTAGCCAGCTGTTTCTAGTTCGACAAAAAGCTGTTGAACTCTTTCATAAAGGTTTCATCGAAGACTTTAGTTGGCGTTGCGTATAAACCACACTTCACGTCAATCAACACAGTGCTATCGGCGTCCAACGCTGACTGATAAACACGGCTTAAATCATCAGGAGACTCTACCGTTAAACCCTTTACACCTAATGATTCTGCAAAGGCTGCCCAATTATGGTCGACAATATCGGTCAATTCTTCTGCTTCGTCTGAGAATCCTTCAGTACGTAACTTCGGGTTGCCATGCGCTTTGTTGTTGAGCACGACAAAAATCATATTTTTAAGTTTATAGCGCGCTGCCGTTTGTATTTCCATACCGTGCATCAGCATACAGCCGTCGCCGACGATCGCAACAGTGGTCTTCTCGGGCCTGGCAACTTTCGCACCGATGCTCGCTGCAATCGCCCACCCCATCGCACCCGAGTACTTGATGATATTGAAGTAATGGCGAGGCAACGCGGTCTTCCAATAGTGTGTCGCGAAAAACGTATGAGCGCCATTGTCGACAAAAAGCTGCGTGTCTTGCGGCATCACATCGGCAAGCGTTGTAACCGCCCGGGCAGGATGCATTGGCATGACACTGCTAGTTTGATTGTCGGTGTCATAGAACCAAGGTCGCTTTTCTTTTAGACCCAACAACCAGTCACGCCGAGCAAGTTTAGTATCAAGGATACGTTTAATCGGGGGTGCGTCATTATCTTGAGCGCACATATATTCAAACGCCACCCGTGCATCGGACGTAATCGCTAAATCAGCCACATACGTTCGATTGAGGTGTGAACCATTAATATCGATCTGAATAAATTGCCGGTTCTTTCTCAAGGCTTCACTCCAGCACATGGTGCTGATCTGCCCTAGGGTACTACCCACAACGACTAAACAATCAATTTCGTCAGTTAATAAGGTCTCGTTCGCAAGGCCCGACCCTGCCCAACCAAAGACGCCCATAGAAAGTGGATGCGTTTCAGGAAAGTCCCCTTTCGCAGCCATGGTCGTAGCGACAGGGATTTCAAAACGCTCAGCAAAATCAATCAGCGCAGACGTTGCGTTCGACTTTCGAATGCCGGAACCAATTAATAACGCAGTTCTAGGCTGTCTGGAAATCATATCCAGTGCGTCTGTTAAGGCATGGGGGTCTATGGGGTTGCCGCCTAACGGCGTCTTGGAACAGGTCGCTTGATAGTCATATTCAATGTCAGCGGACTGCAAGTCGAGAGGCACGGATAAATGAGCAACCCCATGATGCGGCCCTTTCAATGTCGGCATCATGCGACGCGTGTAGTCTCGAATCAAGCGCGGCTCGTAAACCTGGTATTGGGACGCACACACTTGTCTAAATAGCTCAATGCTCCTCAAACCATGTGTGCCAGAATCTTGGATAGCAGCGCGATCACGCCAGCTTAACGGCGTATCACCGGTTATCGCCAAAACTGGAATTTGATCTGCACTCGAGACACTTAAGGCGGTTATCATGTTAGTCGCACCGGGACCGGAAATGCCCATGCAGACGCCAAAACGACCCGACGCTCTAGCAAAACCATCGGCCATCATGGCAGCACCGCCTTCGGTCGCACAAACGATTGGTTTTATGCCTTCTACATCGACAAGGTCTTGAGAGAAATTATCGACGTACCCGCCAGGGACCAAAAAGATATGGCTGGCATTTTCGTCCCTCAGAGACTGAATGATATACCGCGTCAGCTTAACTTTACTCATTGGTATCCGCACACCTGGTGGCAGTTATTCGCACAGCTAGTGCCAGCGCATCTAACCTTATTCGACGACAACTTTACACTGTATAGATATGAGGTCAACTAACAATCTAGAAATTTGCGACTCTCGACAAGTTCTATTCCTAGAAAAGGCATTATCTGTCATATTAATCAGTAACCAATACCATACGCTGCAGTGCCTGAATTGGATGCACAATACCTGAAGTTTTTTGCCATCACTCATCCCGGAATCTTACGCAGATAGTGATACGGAAAAGATAGGACAAGTGCAATCGCCAGGAGTTCCCTCCCTTAGGTGTCTGACTAAAAATTTCAGCGAACGATTAACGAATCATCTGCACGTAATCAATAAAGCAACGAGCAATAAAAATGAGCAACACTAGAAACCTAGCCGTCGGAGAGCATGCGCTTATTGGCGATATTATTTCAGACAGCTTTGCTGATGATCCGGTTAATCTATGGATATTCGGCGGCCAAACCGGCATGCGACATTTTTATACCGCGATGGCACAGAAACTTTATCTGCCTCACGGCCATGGATATGTTGTCGACGGTGACGCGGGCGCTTGCCTATGGCTGCCTCCAGGCCAAAACAAGCAACTACCTCTGTTAAAAAGTCTGGGAATGGGTGTATCGCTCTTTCGAGATTGTGGTCTGAAAACGATTACACGCGGCATGGCGGTCGACAATGCTCTGGCAAAAGCCAAGCCTCAGCTACCTCATTATTACCTATTTGCGATCGGCACACGGCCCTCCCAGCAAGGTAAAGGTGTCGGTAAAAAGTTAATGGAAGCAGGTCTAAAGCGTTTAGACGAAGCAGGCCGACCCGCTTATCTTGAAAACAGCAAGGAAGCGAATATACCGTTTTATCGGCGGCACGGTTTTGAAGTGGTCGAAAAGTTTGTCGCGGCTAAAGGCTGCCCTCCGATGTGGCTAATGTGGCGAGACGCAAAATAGCATCAGCAATTAAAACGAATCTAAGACATGCAGAAAAAGTAGATAAAAATGATGGAACGCCTAACTATAAAAAATGCACTCACGTCCCTAAAAGAAACGGATAGTCCCTTTAAAGCACTATTTAGCCACGGATCGCTAACCGTTGAGATGTACCAGCCCAACCAAGTAGATCACCAGCAACCCCATTCGCGCGACGAGCTATATGTAATTGCGTCGGGCTCCGGCTATTTTGTCAATGGTAACGAACGCCAGTCCTTTGAAGCCGGTGAGGTGCTGTTTGTTCCGGCAGGGAGGGAGCATAGATTCGAATCTTTCAGCGATGATTTCACTACATGGGTATTTTTTTATGGTCCAGAGGGCGGCGAAAGCGACTAAAGCAGCCTTCGAGTCCTCTCGGGCCAAGCTATCGACGTACTGATTAAAAAACTTCTTTATGAACACATCTTATTTCACAGGATAACCAACGATGTCTATCGTCTTACATCATTGCCATGAAGCCCGTTCAATGCGAACCCTTTGGCTTATCAACGAACTTGGTTTGGACCACGAGCTAAAAATATATGCGTTTGGCCGAGCCCTCAGAGACCCTGCCTATCTCGCCGTGAGCCCGCTTGGCCGGGTCCCCTGTCTAGAGGACGGTGATCTGACGCTATTTGAAAGCGGTGCCATTGCTGAATACCTTTGCGAGACATACGACACTCAGCATTTACTTTGGCGCGCACCGGGCGAAAATGACCGTCCCGAATGGCTGCAGTGGTTGCACTATGCCGAAACAATCACTGTGCACTGTGCTTCGCTCACGCAACAGGCCATCGCTATCGCGGACCCCGCTTTGCGGTCTAACACTGTATGGAAGCTAGAAAGTCGACGCCTAGAAAAAAGCATTGCGGTAGTGGAAGATCTGCTGTCGGCGCAAGAATATCTATTAAAAAGTGGTTTTAGTGCCGCAGACATCGGCGTTGGATACGCCCTGCACGTCGCTAAGCTGTTCGTTGATTTTTCACAGTTCCCACATGTTAGTCGATATTATCAAAACCTTAGCGCGCGCCCGGCATTCCAAAAATCAATGCCCGCACCGGATGCTAAAGATAGAATCTATACCAAATCACGTTATGTAGGATAAACATCACCAATTTTTTGGGAGTGTTGGATCAAGTTTACGCCTCTGCCTGTACTTTTTGTCTCGCTCGCTGCGCTCAATTTGACGACGCCTTTCTCTAAGGCGTCTATCTTGGTGCTTATCTATGGTTTTTAAGGCCAAAGACTGAGCGATGCCATACAAGCCGGTGCGCTCCAAAAAAGGCCGAAGCCCTAGGCCCAAAAAAACCAACAGTATAAGGTAGTAACCGAGCCAGTGAGAAAAGTGCCAGCTAACGACGACAGTAAACCACAGCAACGCAATATATAGGCCCTGAGCAACAGGTCCCCATCTGAAGGTTTCAAATTTCAAAACACTCCCCCCAAACTGCTTGCCTGCCTACCTCGTAAGCCTGAGCGAACCTCTGCTGATCTAACAGAGGCCACCGCTAAGACAATTTTCTAACTTGAAAAACGCTCAGCAGCTAAAGTACGAATTAAGGCCTGAACAAAATCCTATACTTTTTAGTTATACGCTTAAAATAAGAAATGGATCACTTAAGAAATGCCGACAAAACACGCCCCTGCCTAACAAACTAATGAAACATTTGAGATTAACCTGACCGCCAATATTCATGACGCAGGTTATCGAAGCAGCAAGTCGGACTCTATTGGGAAATAGCGACTTGCTGAGTCGATCAATGAGTCCGCGGTCAATAGAGCGACGCCATAAACCTCTACACAAGTCTGATGCTTTTCTCGCATTCGCTGCGCGAGCAGATCAAAATCGCCATCGCCGGAAACCAGCACAAGCACGTCACTTTGCTCAGAAAACTCCATCGCATCGAGCGCAATACCCACATCCCAATCGCCTTTTGCTGAGCCGTCAGAACGCTGTATATACGGTTTGAGTTTTACCTCGAACCCAATCGTTTTCAGTATGTTTTGAAACTGGCGCTGTTTCGGGTCATCCCTATCAATCGCATAAGCAACTGCTTTTACAAGCTGGCGATTCTTAGTCGCTTTCGCCCAAAACTTGTTGTAATCAAAATGGCACGCAAAAGCTTGCCGAGTGGTGTAGTAGACATTTTGCACGTCTACCACTATCGATACTGTTTCCATTACTATTCAACTTTTTGGTTAGCCATGCGCATCGCACTCGATGCATTGAACTTTCGGCATTGAGGCGAGTCTAGCCTTTATACTTAATTCGGACGTGGATCATGCTCATTCCGCAAGAAAAACCTAGCAAATGCTCGCCATTTAACTTCTTCTCTCAGTGCAGTGTTACCTTATTGGTCGTTTCACTTTTCACAGGAGCGATCAATGCTGCGGAACAATACAACGGCTTTGATTTATCACAAAGCCTAATTGATCAGAAAGAAATTCTTCATGGAGGGCCACCTCGTGATGGCATCCCCGCACTAACCTCACCGAAGTTTGTAGCAGGCGCAAAGACACTTGCCGACGATGACCGTGTACTAGGCCTTACCCTAAACGGTGTCAGCAAAGCTTATCCTATAAGAATTCTAAATTACCACGAAATCGTCAATGATCACTTTTCTAAGCAGGCAGTACTGATCAGTTATTGCCCTTTGTGCGGCACCGGTATGGCGTTTCGTTCTGAAAATAATGAGCAAGCGCTAACATTTGGCGTATCAGGCCTGCTCTACAACAGTGACGTGCTGATGTATGACAGGCAAACTGAGTCTCTTTGGTCGCAAATACTGGCTAAATCAATTAGCGGAAAACTACAGGGCAAGCAGCTCGAGACATTACCCGTTGAGCACACAACATGGCGTGACTGGAAAGAGCGCTACCCAAACACTAAGGTACTATCTTTCGATACAGGGTTCATGCGCAACTACCACCGGTCACCCTATGGAAACTATGACCAAAGCGAGCGTATTTATTTCCCAGTGACACACACTGACCGACGCTATCACCCAAAAGAAGTTGTTCTCGGGATCCAGGTTGACGGAGATTTCAAAGCCTACCCGATGGTCGAGCTCGATCAGATATCTTCGCCACTACGCGACTCTGTAAACGGCATCTCTTTTCAGTTGATATTCGATAGCAAAACACGCAGTGGTCGAGCCTTGGATCAGACGGGAAAACCCTATCCCGTGTTGCGTTCCTATTGGTTTGCATGGATAGCATTCCATCCAACTTCCGAGATATGGCGCAAACCCGAAGAATAGAAGAGCGCAGGTGGACTTTCGTTGTGTATTCTACAAAAACCAAAACAGGGAAGTTTGCTTAATCAAGATTGATCTACTTTACGTTTTTCTTGCTCCGCCAATCCGTTAACAAAAAAATCTTCATAAACCTGCAGAACACGATCATCCTCCCAGTGCAGAAAGTGGCCGACACCTTTTTGCAAATGGTAGCGACTATTAGGTATTTTTTCTGCGGCTTTTTTTGTATCGAACAAGTCCATAATCGTGTCGTATTGACCCATGATAACGAGCGTCTCGACCCTAATGCGGGAGAGGTCAACGTAATGCGTCAGATCCTCCATTTCAGTCACCAGCAAACTATGCTCATAAAATGCGCGGAACTGTTCATCGCTCATACTCTCGAACTGAAGGAGAATCTGTTTCTTCAACGTGTCGGGGATATACTGACCAAATTGGTCAATCATCATCGGCGCAATATCTTTGGCTCTGCCTTCATCAATTAAGGTTTGTACTTGTTTAATAACCGACTTCAAAACCATATTAGGCTTCGTACCAAAACTACCTAGCACCGCTTGATCAAAATCTTCCGGATAACGCTCGCAATATGCAGCTGCTAATACCGCGCCCCACGAAGCCCCGGCAATAATGGCATGCTGACTGGCCTGCACACCGACCTGTTCAGCAAGGGCATGCACCACTGCCATCTGCTCTTCCATTTCGACTCTAGGGCTTCCTGAAAGTATTTCAGCCCGGCCCTGCCCTGGCATGTCGAACACAAGCACTCGGTATTGCTTATGAAAATAAGCAATGACCGACTTCCACGCAGACATTGTCTGCTTTGCGCCACTCAGACAAACAAGTATGGCGTCGCCTTCGCCGTAAACACGATAAGGAACCAGAAAACGATCTATTTGAAGTTCCCCAGATATCTTCTTCATTGTCGTGCCCTCTAAGAAAATTTACGTCTTTATCGTTTAATCTGCTCGCTATAAAAACACTATCAAGCGATGAATATAGTAATTTAGTTCCCATTTCCTACGCTTTTACCACTCTGTAGCGAAGCAAGCAGTTCGTTACGCTTAACAACAGACTGAGGCCCTAGCCAAATCGACCATAATACCTTGCCAAAAACACGATGCTGAGTCTGCGCAATGAGTAAGCCATTGAGGTAAAACATAACGCGATCGTCAGCCAGCCACCGAATAATCATTTCGTCACCAGAATTAGCATCACGATTTATCTTGGCAATCAACTTATCGACCTTCATCTGAATCTGCTCCCATTCCGCAGGCGTACTATTCAATTCAAAACCATCGTATAAAACCGAGCGTAAACGGGAAGCGGAAATATCATGCTGATATTTGATATAGAGCTGTCGATTTAATACTTGTCCAAGGATTTGATCAGCAGACGCAGCCAGTGCGCCAGCATCAATATAATGAGCGACATCGTAAATGCGTAAAAATAGAAGCTTTCGTTGCGACTCGCCCGTGAACTGAAATTGAACAGTCGAAGGCTCATGGGTCCATTGCTGTTGATAGGGAAACCCCATTGGGCTTAGTTTGCTTTCGCCCTTCTCTTCACTCCAAACCGTAGCGGCATACACGCATAAAAAACCCACGAGTAGCCATAAAGCGTTCCGCATCGTTCTCCCCTAAACAAAGTATGTGTATTTACTGCGACAACTGGAACGACAATAAATCTAATGGCCTTGCTTTCCATTCCTCCGTCAACGTGGTGCAAAGATCTTTAGCTTTTACGATTAGTTAAATAATTTTTGTTCTTGTTCAAACCAAAGCGCCATGAAAACGACAGAATTCAATCTATACTTTAATCTATTAGTTTAATATCTACTATAGACAGAGATCATGATGAAGCGACATACCTGCCTTCTACTACTGCTGACACTGTGTCTGTTCCAAAGCGTAAGTTGGGCCAATGACAAGACCATTACCGTAACGCACTATCAGACCCACGAACGCTAGACGTATGGCCAGCAATTGCTGACGCTGGCACTAAGCAAGCTCGATCAAAACTTTGAAATTCGTACGCCTAATGAGCTAGAAATGAATGAAGCGAGAGGCGAGCTAGAAGTAATCGCCGGCGACCTTGACCTCCAGTGGATGTCCACGACGACTGAAAGAGAGTCGAAGATGACAGCCGTCAAAGTGCCAATTTATCGCTGGATTCTAGGTTTGCGCCTACTATTGATTCAAAACGAACGTGCCTCAGAACTGGGCAAGATACAAAACCTATCGGACCTACAACAATACACTGGCGCCCACGGCACACACTGGGGTGATTTACCGGTTTATGCCGCGAATAATCTGAAAGTTCAGTCACTGGTGAAATATGAGAGCCTCTTCAAGCTCCTTGAGCTGGGCAGAGTAGATTACTTCCACCGGGGTTTGAATGAGATATGGAATGAGTATGAACTTCATAAACAGTCTTTAACGATTGCCGATAATGTTATGTTGTTCTACCCGTTGCCGGTCTACTTTTTTGTCTCTAAGCACCGGCCTCAACTCGCAAAACAAATTGAACAAGGCCTAACAATCGCGCTTGAAGACGGCTCCTTCAAAGCGCATTTCTTGAATTACCACAGCGAGTTCATCAACAAAGGGCAACTTGAAACACGCAAGCTCATTTCGCTCAAAAACCCGGATTTACCTGCCGGTACGCCAGATATTGATAGCTCTTCGTGGCTAAGCAGTGTTCAAAACTAATGACTCGAGAATTGAGCCACCAGTTCATCTAGCTCGCGTGCTAAGTTCGAAATCTCTCTTCCAATCTCGTTAATTTCGACGGCGGCTCTAGTGGACGCTTTGGTGACATCAGAAGCTAGCTCGATACTATTCTCGATCTGATTCACCAACTGAGTTTGCTCTGTCGCGCTATTTGATATGTCTTCGTTCATTTCTGCGATGCGACGGCTTCCGTCTACCACTACATCCAAAGCCTCACCCGCTTTGCTAGATAAGCTAGCGCTAGCACTCGTTTTATTCTTACTCTCTCGCATCACCTTCACAGTTTCAACCGTGCCTTGCTGAAGCTTCTCTATTGTTTCATTGATCACCGACGTTTCGCTCTGAATCTTATGCGAAAGACTCCGAACTTCATCAGCAACGACTGCAAACCCGCGACCACTGTCTCCGGCCCTTGCTGCCTCAATGGCCGCATTGAGAGCCAACAAATTAGTCTGATCAGAAATAGAGTCAATCACAGCAAGCACCTCCGATACATCGTTAGAGTCTTGTTCTAGTGCTCGCAGCGACATCGCAGCTTTTTCAACTTCGGATTCAACAGAATAAATTGCTTCGATCGCCTCTTGCGTTGCCGCCCGACCTTCTAGTGATCTCTGATTCGCTGAAGCAGCAACTTGCGACGCAGCTTTTGCACTTTCAGCTGTTTGATTAATGCTGGACGCAATCTGAGAAATTGACTGCATGACACTTCCAATCTGTGCATTCTGTTCAACCGACTGAGCCGAGCCGCTTTCGGATAATTTCGATAGCTGACTGCTTTGTTTCACAAGTGCTTGAGATGCCTCTTTCGTACGTTCGACAAAATGCGCCAACTTCGAAACAAAAAGGTTGAAGCTCGCCGCAAAGTCGGCTATTTCATTACTCCCACTATCATCTAAACGACTATCCAATCGAGCACGGCCTTTAGCAATTTCCTGCATTCGATCAGACATATTTTCAATTGGCTTGAACAGGCTTTTCGCAAGCAAAACGGCTAATATGGCGGCAATCACTATAACGATAATGGTTAGAATAACTAAACTAACGCTTAGCTCCCGTGACAACAGTTTAGAACTCGCAAAAGCTTCCTCCACATCGATTTCGCTGATGATAGCCCAGTTAAATCCCTCAACTTCGACAGGAGAATAAGCAGATAAAACCTCTCGCCCATCCGCTTGGGCAATACGCTCAAAGCCGCTATTACCTAGTAGTGCGTTTTTGGCTGCGTCCGTATTGATCCGATGAAGGCCAATGCCTGAACTACGCGCTGTAATCTGTTTAATCGGTTGAGTATCTGTTTCAGCCAGTTTCTCGACGTACTCGATATATGCAGCTATATCTTCAGCATTAAGCCGACTTGTATTTCTAAGCGTAGAGTCCGCCCCGACCAAGTAAGCTTCGCCTGTCTTTCCTAAGCCTACGTCCACCCAAGAGTTGTCATTGGTCATAATCGAGTCAATCGCATCAATCGGAAACTGGACCACTAACACACCACGAACGCGTTTGAATTTAGTGAGCGGCGTCGCGATGAAAGACACCGGAGCGTCGTGTAAAGGAGCATAAGCGCTGTAATCTTCGTAAACCAGCTCACCTTGCTGCACCTTCAAAGCCGCGCGAAATGAACGCCCCAACCCTGAATCAGAGAAAGGCCCGTCGATCAACGAAGTCCCTAACTCAAATCCTTTATTAAGAGAATAGTTAATACGCCCTTCAGGGCCCACTAAATACACATCTCCAAAGCCTAATTTATCTGCATATTCCAAAAAGGCATTGTGATATCCGCTATGGGCGGAACTGTAAGATGAAAACTCATTAATAGGGCTTTCGAGCTTTTGTTTTTCACCCACAGCATTTGGGTTTGCGAATATATAATGGTACTGCAACAGCCAAGTATTCTCGTCAAAGTTCGAAAAGAATGCCGCCGTCTCTATGCTGTGTTGACTATTAACCACATTATATTTATCAACGTACTCAGTCTGAAAATAGTCCTTCAATTCTTGCTTTTTAATTTCGGACATTCCAGATGATTGGACTATGGCATCATAGGTATTGAAAAAATGAAAATTGGCAGACCCTGTATTTTGGTCCTGAGCCATTAACTGGAATTGTTTTCGGAGACCACTCAAATAAGCTTCGATATGCGCCTTTTTTAGCTCTAAGATAGCGCTGAGTTTGGACTGTGTCAGCTCACTGATCGTCTGCTGCGACTTAGTACTGGCGATATAACTAGCACTAAGCCCGACTAGCAGTAAGCTGATTAAAACGAGCGAAAGTGAACCATAAATTAGTTTCGATTTTATTTTCATTGTTATTGCTCTCGTGCGATTTACTACTAGTTACCCTAAATGCGTTGTGAACAAGTGTAGTCCAATACAATAGGAAAGAACCGCTCCGTGTCTGAAGCAAGAAATAAAAGCGCTTTCTATCCAGCGATATAATTCCTTTTTTGTATTGCCAATGCAACGCTAGCCAGTTGATTAATAGCCGGAACCTGATATGTTTGGGCGTTCCAATACAGATGTGAAATAACACGTGTCGAGTCGAAACTACCATCACGGTGACCTCAAGGTTGCGTTGATTGAAGCAGCGAATTTGCTGCTAAAAGAAAAGGGCCTAGAAGCGCTATCACTGCGCACTTTAGCGAGTGAAGTGGGGGTTAGCCATATGGCTCCCTATGCGCACTTCAAAAATAAGACTGAGTTGTTTCAAGCAATTGCTGCAAACGGGTTTCGCTCGCTAGCTAGTAGAATGGAAGATGTGGATATAGACCAAAAAGCAACGGTGCTGATTCTGGACTATGGCACTCAGTATATTGAGTTTGCGATTGCGAATGCCCCACTCTATCGAATGATGCTCAGCCAAACCCAAGTAACGGGTCCGCAACATTCACAAGACACAAGCAACCATATGTCACAAGAACTTAAGGATGCCAGCAAGAAGCCCTTTACGCTATTAGTCAGCGCTTTTGCAGAGTTAAGCCCCGACAAAGCCACACAGAATGTTCAAGCGCAAGGCGCATGGGCGATTGTGCATGGCATTGCGTCACTGTTGATTGACGGCCATTTGAACATTCCAGACGACATGAGCATTAAACAATTTCTCGCCGTCGCCTCGATGCAAATGCCGCAATAAGCGGCATTCAGTAGCCCCAAAAAGCCTAATATAGTATTTCAATATCCGTCGTTGGAAACGCGACGCACGAATGCGTCCAGCCGAAGGTTTCATCAGATTTACGCAGCCGCGCTTCTGGCGGGTTGAATACTTCGCCTTCGATCACTTTTACACGACACAAGCTACACTCGCCCGAACGGCAAGCATTCTCTACTGTATAGCCATTGCGTTCCAAGCTGTTCAACAATGGCTCCCCGACTTTAGCAATAAACTCGCCTTTACCCTGTACTTTAACCCTCACCTCGTCTTGCTCACTGACCACCGACGGCCAGTTTTCTAAACAGCTTGGCGTCTTTGGCGGGCCATTGCATTCGATACGAATATGCTTGCCTTGAACACCGAGTGATGTCAGCTGATCTTCGCAAAATTCGTTAAACGGCGTTGGTCCGCACACGTAAAAGGTTTTGCCTTCTACGCTACCGATAACGTCGGTGATCAATTCAGCGTTAAGGTGACCGGTTCGACCAGAATAGCCCTCAGTGGGTCGAGAAATCACTTCGGTCAAATGAAAGTTGTCGTGCTTTTCAGCCAGCTCACGAAAAGTGTCTTCAAAGATCACATCGTTTTCGTAGCTGTTGCCGTAAATCAAATGAAAATCGATTTTCAAACCACGATTCAACACACTCTCAATCATTGCTCTCGCTGGCGCGCCACCTGAACCTCCCGCAAGAAATACCAGCTTGTCGCCATGAAATAGAGGGTTGTGATAAAATGTTCCCATCGGACTCGTAGCCGAAAACTGCTGACCGACTTCGACGTTGTGAAGCAAGTAATTCGTTACGAACCCACCGTCGACCAGTTTAACGGTTAAGTCGTAATACCCGTTTTCAGGATCGGCTCGATGCGTCGGGCATGATGAAATAGCGTAAGGCCTTGCCGTCTCAACGCCGTTAATATTGACGTATAAATTGATATATTGACCGGCCTGAAATGGCGGCAATATAGCGCCAGTGCTAACGAGGCGAAACGTCTTGGTAGACGGCGTATCCTGAATCACCTCGGCGACTTTCAGCTGCAAACGCTTTGGATGCAGCTTTGCAATATCATTGCTGGTTTTCCACTTCTCTTGGCTAAAGTCGCTGCCGGTTTTCTCACGCGCACGCTTTCGTTCAACACCCTCGCTATACCCGACAATGTTTTCAAGGATATTCGTCTTCGCGTTGCCGGCGTTCTTGGCACTCGTGTTATTGCTATTACTGATTGAATTAGACATTGGCGACCTCCGCTTCACTTTCCTGCGTTGTTTTATTCTGGCGAACCTTTTTCAACACCGCTTTCGCAGTGGACACACCTACCATGTAGGTCGGCTGAAAGCCTCCCATCCCTTGCCATGATCCTGCCAAGTGAAGGCCGCTGACTTGATCATAGCGTTCGCGATGTAATGGGCCGTCTTCTGGGTTTTGCTGGAAGCCATAGATCGCGCCGCCGGGCGTATTGAGGTAGCGCATCATCGTCAGTGGCGTTGCCACTTCGACCTCTTCAATATGATCTCGAATACCCGGAAATACCTGTTCAGCCTGCTCAATAAGGTGCTCTGCAAAGTGATACTTAGTTTCGGCATAGTCTTCGACGGGAACATCTTCCCATACACTTCCATACTGAAGGCATAACAAGGAGAGCTGACTTTTTCCAGGCGGTGCAAAACTAGGATCATCAACGTTATAACACGTCAGCATTGTTGCCACTGGCGGATTCATAGTGCTCATGGTGTCATGCATTAACTCTTCGTCCATCGTATTCGAGATAAAGGTCGAGGCGTTTTTGATTCCCAATTTCTCTGGTGTGCAGTCAATGCCAAGGTAAAGGCAAAAAGCGGACGTCCCTAGATCGCGTGATTTAAAGTCTTGCGAGATACCTGAAGGCAACACTGGCGTATCAAGCAAATCCCCAAAAGTAACCACCGAGCTGGCATTGGATATAATCTGACTACAGCTAATCGAATCGCCGTTCTCAGTCACAACACCCGTCACTTTAGGCTTTTCACCGGACTGATCCGTCGTAATGGCGTCAACAGAACAATTAAAACGTACTTCGCCACCGGCTTCGAGGAAGGACTCTAGCAACGCGCTCGACAACGCCTGCGAGCCGCCCTTGATATGCCAGGGCTTGAAAACGCCATAGGCGTAAAGCATCACGGCAAGATCACAAAAATTACAGTCCTTAGGAGGCATCCCTAGATAGCACCAATAGGCGGCTAAAAGCGTTTTAATTTGCTCATCATCAAAGAACTCATCCAGTACGCTTTTCGCGTCGCGTAGGCCATATTTGACGTAGTTCTTGCAGTTCGTATTGAGCATCTTTTCGGAGTTCATTTTGCGTGCTTGCGGCAAACCCATGAAGCTTTCCATGGTGACTTGCTCACACAGTTCCATAAATCCGACAACGCCCTCTTCTTCTTGAGGAAAATTTTCAATCAGGGTGTTACGTATGCCACTCCAGCTAGCAGGCAAGGTGATATCAAACTCGTCTACGACAATCATTCGATACAGTTCACCCTCTTGCACAAACTCCACTTTGTCCATGACACCGAGTTCGTTAAACACCTTTCGCATGATAAAGGGCTTGTCCTCGGTGCCTAAGCCACTTAGTTGGTGCAAGGCGACTTCAAACTCAAACTCGCCACGAACAAATGAGGTAGCGCAACCACCTGGAATATTATGACGTTCAAGCAGCAAGGTTTTCGCCCCACCCCGCTGAAGAGCTGCTGCAGCCGTTAAACCACCATTCCCCGCGCCAATAACAATGGCATCAAACTCACTCATTTCTCTCTCCTATCACCGAAACAAAACACACATTTATCAAACGCTACCAAAAAAGACGATTCACTGAAGCCGCTTCGGTCTTCGATTAGCGCGGTCAAATAAGAATCTTTACGCTGTAAAGTTTTAGCATTTATACAAGCTAATGAGAGTAATGGCAAATTTTCAGTGTCTAAGTTTTGTAACCGCCAGATACTTACATGGAACATCACCTGCTCGCTATCGCGCTCAAGAAAACAATGAATCTCCCTAACGAAACCCTGTATCGCTGATAAAAACGAGCAAGGTAGCACCCCAAAACACGTAATAACTGTACCTAAAAAGGGGTTATTTATCGTAGAGAAATATGGACAATTGACTAAAGGTCAATTAAGTTGACTACCAGTCAATTGAAAGACAAAAACTTAGTGAGTTATCAATATAGTTATGAGCATACAGCAGCGCGCATACAGCCAAGATCAGAAGCTACAACGTCGAGACGACATTTTAAATGCCGCCGCGACTTTGTTTGAGCAACGCCGCTACGAACAAATCACGATGGATGACATTGCCAAAATAGCGGGCGTATCTAAAGGTACGCTCTATGTTTACTTTCGAACCAAGGAGTCTATTTTTTTAGAACAGGCTCGCCAGAAGATAGATCTATTCTTCGGTCATTTGCTTGAAGATCTTCAGTCGCACCAATCTCCCATTGGGGTTGATGGGATCGTAAGCGCTTTAGCAATCGCCTACAAAAACAGCGAAGGCATGACCAAGCTGCTATCTGTGCTGCACCAGGTACTCGAATACAAAGCCGGCTTCGATTGTGCACTGACGTTTCGGCAAGCGCTGTTACCCATGCTTAGACGAGCGGGCGAAGAGTGCGAACGGCACCTTTGGTTCATAACTAAAGGCAATGGCCAACGGCTGCTGCTTACTATTCATAGTATGTCACTCGGTATGCAGCAGCTGGCTGACCCCTCACCCGACATGAAACGCGTTGAGGAGCAACCCGGCATGGAGTTATATCGCTTTGACTTTGGGCCCTCTTTTTTAGCGATGCTCGACTGCCTACTGATAGGAATGGAAACACGCGCAAGAGAAGCGCGCACTGAATCAACATAACAAAAAGAACCGGTCGCTAGACCCAGCAAACTCGAAGAGGCACACAATGAAAAAACAAAAAACTTATTGCCGTATTTGCGAAGCCCATTGCGGTTTAGAAGTTGAGGTCGCGGACGACGAGCAAGTTCTATCCGTCAAACCAGACAAAGCTCATCCGGTGTCGAAAGGTTACGCCTGCATCAAAGGCGCGGCCATTGGCGCGCTTCACCATGACCCAGACCGCGTGAATTACCCGCTCAAAAAAGTGGATGGGAAGTTTGTGCGCGTTAGCTGGGAGCTGGCGATTCAAGAAATCGGTGCGCGAGTGAGCGCATTGCGCGAACAACATGGTGAGCGTTCAATTGCTATGTATCAAGGCAACCCTACTTATTTTAGCTTTCAGAATACGATGTATTCTTCCTCCTTTTTAGAGGCACTTGAATCGCCCAATATGTTTGCGTCTCACTCGATCGACGCGAACAATAAGTTTGAAGCATCAACCCATATTTATGGCCGCTCGTTAGTGCATCCAGTTGCCGATCTTGAACGGATTAATTACTTCATGTGCCTTGGCTCCAACCCCGTCGTTAGCCAAATGTCAGTCATGCAGGTGCTAAATCCTCTGCAAAAACTAAAGGCCATCGAAGCACGCGGCGGTAAAGTTGTGTTTGTTGATCCTCGCCGGACAGAAACCTCGTCAAAGGTGGGTGAGCAAGTCTTTATTAAGCCTGGTACGGACGCCTACCTGTTACTCGCCATGCTGCACGTTATCGCGCACGAAAGTCATTTCGATACTCACTATGCATCAAGATATGCCAATGGAGTTGACGACTTTATCGCTTGCGCTGAACCTTGGACACCGGAACGTGCCGCCAAGCTTACCGGCATTAGTGCCGAGACAATCCGCGCACAGGCGATTGCCTATCGTGATGCTGATGGTGCCGCGCTCTATATGTCTACCGGCGTTAACATGGGTCCGTTTGGCACGCTTTGCTACTGGCTCATTCAAGGCCTCAATTTAATCACAGGGAACATTGATCGAGAAGGCGGCTTGCTGCTCCCTCGCGGCGCCATCGACGCCGTTAAATTGGCCCAACTAATCGGACTCGGAAGTTTCGACGAGCATCGCACGCTCGTCAACAAGTGGCACCGCGTTGCGGGCTGTTTTCCGGCCTCAGCCTTAGTCGACGAGATCAATACCTCACATCCCGAACGCATTCGCGCCCTATTTGTATCTGCCGGTAATCCAGTGCATGCCATTCCTAATGGTAGTGCCTTGGGTGACGCTATGAATTCGTTAGATTTGCTTGTGTCGATTGACATTTATCAAAACGAAACCTCGGCCTATGCCGACTATATACTGCCAACGACTGACATGCTTGAGCGCTCCGACTACCCTGTTTCACATATGGTGTTGCAGGAAACACCCTATGCGCAATATACGCCCGCTATCGTCAGTCCAAAATTTGAACGCCGCCCCGAGTGGCAAATATATTCAGATCTCGCCGTCGCCTGTGGTGCCAAAGCACTTGGCCCTACTATTTGCAATGTCCTGCC
>ENA-OSET01000043-OSET01000043.1-sediment-metagenome-genome-assembly--contig:-NODE-43-length-142609-cov-8.319065_pt1 | contig 142609 bp, 127 predicted proteins | sample MGYA00237882_ERZ534229 | MGnify/ENA primary metagenome ERZ534229 (study PRJEB26408, sample SAMN06266212) | sediment metagenome | isolation source: Hudson Canyon methane seep mesocosm | place... | reverse complement strand
CAAGACATCCTGATACAAGATGTCTTTGGTGTGTTTTTGGGCATGAGTGGTTTCTTAGGCCAAAATATTAACTCGGAAAATGCGTTCCAGCGTTGGATCGACGCTGGGTATATTTCAGATAATAATCCAGCAACTGTCGTGGGTCATTCGCTTGGTGGTCACTTAAGCCTTATGGCCGCGGCGGAGTATGACGCTTATGTCTCTGAGGTCTACACCTTTAATGGCGCGGGTCTAAATGGTCTCGACTTTCTACTGAATTCGTCGAATCTAAATCCAGACAAGGTCACGCGGGTAGTTGCCAACGTGGGCTTCGAGGTCACGGCAAGTGATGTTTACTTAAACCAGTACGGTGAGCTTCATGAGCTAAGTACCAACCCGCAAGCATTGGCCAGCGGTCTTGGAGCGTTTCTCGATGACCTGTCTATTGGCAATCACTCTATGGTTCATATCGTAGACTCGCTTTCTTTAATGCGGGTTTTATCGACGGTTGACTCATCGCTTTCACTTGCTGATTTGAATAGGATTATCCTTGGTGCATCCAACCGCAAAATTGAGTCGGTGATACATTCCAACCAAACACTTCTGACCAATGGGCTCCCCTCGGATGCAGAGGAAAGCGAAGCCGCAATAAGCCAAAACACCATCATCGCTCACCTTGTAAAACAGCTTGGCTTTTCAGGTGCTATTCCCGCTAGTGTCAACAATTCTGATGACCTGATCGATCACTTGCTTAGCTCAGGTGTTGACTCGGCTGGTATTCAAATCACTCACATGCATAACATCGATGATGCACTTTCTTTAGCAACTAATGATACGGGGCCGCTGGGAAGGGCTATTCGGTATGCTTTGATGGAAAGCACTTCGTTCGTATTGCAACCACAAGCTGGTTATAGCTTAGGAATCTTTAGTGGTGTCGACATGTATCCTCCAGCAGAGTTTAGCGAACTATTTTGGTCAGACCGTCTGGACTATCACCTTCGGTTAGAGGCCGCGTTTCAGCGCAACGCAAGTGAACAGCATTTCGGCATGGTCGAGGGGAAAGGTAGTAAACACTACTTTGATAGCGTTAATGCAAGTCACCTTGATGTAAACGGACATGAAATTGGTATTCGGCATGTGAGGGGTGAACAGAGCGCGACGGACCACAATGGTGCCTACGCAAGCAATCAACATATTGTGTTTGGAGAGAATGCTGATGGGATTGGTGACGGAGACGAATTATTTGGTGGCGTGCATATTGGGGGCGATCATCTCTATGGCTTGAAAGGCGACGACACTCTGAACGGCGCTGCGGGAGCTGACGTGCTGGATGGTGGCTTAGGTAACGATATATTGATCGGCGGCGGAACCAATGACTTATTGCTGGGTGGGCAAGGAGATGACCTCTATGTTTTTCAACAAGGTGATGATCGGGATGTCATTAGTGACTCTAAGGGCAGCAACCGTTTGTCGATTGATACGAATGAAAGCATTGTATTAGTTCCTGTCGTAGAGGGTTCGACGGTCTATCGCAATGAGGTCGACACAGACGAACGTCGTTACATCATAACGTCTTCGGGAATGATTATTACTAACAAGGACGCCAGCGATACCATTTTGATCGAGGGATGGGACCGAAAAGAAAACGATTTTGGTTTGACGTTCAAAGAGGCCGACCCCGTAGTTGAGAGTGACTATTTTTTTACGTCGGTTCGTGGTGAGCATCATGACCTAGCAAGCTATATTCGGATACACAATGACCCAAACCTAACTAGGCTATTAACAGAGGCCTTATCACAAAATACGTCAAGCGCAGAGCCGTATAGTGTTAGTCCAGAACGTTCAGAGTCTTTCAATGAAAATGTACCCGTGCATATCGACGGCGGAAGTGGTGACGACCATCTGTTTGGATTACAAGCATCCGATGTGTTGATTGGCGGAGACGGCAATGACTATTTGTACGGCGATGATCAAAACTATACCGCTAGGATAGGCGATATATCCCATGAGAAGACAGCTGGTGCGGATGTTCTCTCCGGAGGCGATGGCCGAGACTTGATATTCGGTGTGATTGGCGATGACACTATTGATGGCGGCAGCGGCGCCGACTTTATTGACTCAGGAGAGGGAAACGATGTCGTTGATGGTGGCGGTGGCAATGACATTATTTCGGGAGCTGCTGGTCAAGACACACTAACTGGAGGTGCTGGCAGTGATGTCATCTGGGGTGACCGAGGAATCGTTAGTTCTGGGGCTTATAACCGAGATGGATTTTGGTATGAACTTGATCATTCCTTGCTATGGGATTCTGTCTTGCAGCGAGATACGGATAATTATCTCTTGGCTCCTCAGTTGGTTGGTGTCGAAACCTACCAACTATTTGACGGGGTAAACAATAAAGATACTTTAGTAGGAGGCGCTGGTGATGATTACCTTAATGGGGAGGGTGACCATGACGCGCTTTTTGGAGGTGAGGGCAGCGACTATTTGGTTGGTCATCATGGTGATGATTATCTGTATGGAGGGGCGAATCAAGATGTCATTTACGGTGATGATGAGTTAGGGGAACACTTCGGTCAGGATGATTTATATGGTGGTGCGGGCGCAGACAAACTGTTTGGTGGCGGCGGTAACGATTACCTTTTCGGGGGTGATGGTGATGATTTACTAGATGGCGGCAGCGGTTCGGACAACTTGTTTGGGAATGCAGGCGTTGACCTGATAAGCGGAGGCGACGGTGTTGATTACCTAACAGGAGGCAGAGGGGATGATACGCTGTCGGGTGGTGAAGGTAGCGATACGTTCTATTTTAATCTTGGAGATGGAAACGATACGGTTATTGATTCGACTGACGACCTACAAGGCGATGTGTGGGTGTTCGGCGCCGGAATTTCGTTTGAAGACATTAATTTGCATGATACGGGGGCGGGCACGCTGCTAGAGGTTGGCTCCCAAGATACAATCGAGTTTGAACATCAATTAGATGATAGCAAGCGCTGGGAGTTCGCGAATGAAAGCTATATGTTCGCGTCATCTTCTAGCGACGACCTTCATACAAATAATCAGTCAGAGACCGTCTTTTTATATGATGGTGATGATGTCGTCAGTACTTATGGTGGTGTAGACGTTGTTTTTGCCGGGCTTGGCAACGATACGGCTTACTTGGGCTTGGGCGACGATTCTTTCTATGGTGAGGACGGAGATGATTGGGCCTATGGTGAAGAAGGGGATGACACCTTATATGGCGGTGACGGAGAGAACGCACTCGACGGTGGTAGTGGTGATGACACTCTTAATGGGGGCAGTCAAACCGACTTCTTATACGGCGGTGATGGTCAGGACGAGTTGTTTGGTGGTGACGGCGATGACCATCTATACGGAAATGCCGGTGATGATGTTTTAAATGGCGGAGACGGCAGTAACTTCTACTACTTCGGTATTGGTGACGGGCACGACACAATAAAGGCCCGGGTAAATTTCGACGTGGCTGCGTCGAGCGTCATCGCTATCCGCGAAGGCTTAGCATTAGCGGACCTCTTCTTCAGTATTCAAGAATCTAACCTCATTGTGACTATTCGCTCATCGGGTGAAACGTTAACCGTTGCTGGCTACTTTAGAGATAGTGATCAGAGTTTATTTGACGTGAATGAATTTTCTGGTTTGGTGCTAATGGATAGCGGTTTGGGACTAGGAAATTCCCAGATACTCGCAAAAGTTGTATCGGACTATGCGGCGGATAACTCCGGAGCTGCTCTATGGTTTGGTGATGGTGGAAATAACGAACTGCATTTAGTCGATGAGAGTGGTGAAGTGCATGGCTTAGCGGGAGATGACTATTTAAAAGCAGCTCACCACTGGGGGGCGACTTTGCATGGAGGTGTCGGAGATGACCTGATAATTGGTTCACGCGAAAACGATACGCTATATGGCGGCGAGGGGGACGATACCATCATCAATGCTAGCGGCCATGATGAAATTTTTGGTGGCCCCGGCAGTGACACCTTTCATGATTCGCGTAACGCAGACACTTATTATTTCAATATTGGTGACGGGAGCGATACATACCTTCCTGACTCAGGGTCACGCGCTGGCAATTCAGAGGACCGTGCGAAGTTTGGAGAAGGAATCACAATAGGCTCTTTAGTATTTGAGCGGGAGGCTAATGATTTAGTTATCACGTATGGCGGTCCGCAAGACCAAGTCCGCTTTGTAGATTGGTGCTCGTCTAGTACGAACGCGTTTGCAAAGTTCATGTTTTTTGATGGTTCTGAGCTTAATCGTGATGAAGTTAATGCCTTAACTGAACAAAACTATTACGGAGACGAATTCGACAATGAGCTTATAGGTGGCTATGTGAGTGAGTCGATTTACGGCTTTGCCGGCGACGACTCTCTTAACGGTAGCTACGGTGATGATCAATTATTTGGCGGTGACGGCAACGATGTCTTAAACGGTGGTCCCGGCTTTGATGAGTTAACTGGCGGCAAAGGTAATGATGTTCTAAGTGCATCTGGTGATGATGGTCGCCTATACATTAACCGTGGTGACGGTCATGACTCAGTGGAAGGTTTTCGTGGTGAATTGGTGTTTGGTGAAGGGGTTGATTCATCAGAGCTAGAAAGCCAAAAAGACGGTCGCGCCTTGATTTTATCCTTAAATGGAGGGAGCCAGAGCATACGCTGGGAAAACTGGATGGCAAGTGCTAGTTACGGGCCGTCTGTTATCCAGTTCGCTGATGGTACGAGTTTGTCATCTGATTTTTTTACTCAGCAGCATACGACAGTTAATGGAACCGAGGAGAATGACGTTCTTTATGGCAGCTACTTAGATGATGTGGTTGCTGGTGGGGCTGGGGACGATGTTATTTCTGGTATCCGGGGAAATGACGTTCTTATGGGTGGCGCCGGTGATGATTCGATACACGCAGGCTTGGGATTTTCCCGCTTAGAAGGAGGGATAGGCAATGATACCTTGCAAAATGGCCTTATTAATTATGGCGGTGACGGCGACGATTATATTATCGGAGCGAATCGTGAGGGTGTTGAAATAACCGGAGGGCGTGGAAACGATGTCCTAAACGGGCAAGCGTATTCAGATGTTTATTACTTCGCTTTAGGTGACGGCTATGACGAAATTAATGATGCAGGAGGAGCGGGTGACAAACTGATATTTGGACCGGACGTTCTAGCAGGGGATATCCTGGTTTCCCAAGAGGGTGACAACTTACTTCTTAGTCACAACAATTCGGGTGACATTATCAATATTAAAGGCTGGTTTGATGGCCTTGGAGGCCGGCGTCTCGAACAAATAGTGTTCTCTGATGGTACTACCTACTCACAGAATTCCTTTGATGAATTATTTCGAATAAAAACAGGAACTTCCGGTGATGATACCCTTTCCGGCTCAATGGAAGACGAAGAGTTTTATGGGCTTGGCGGTAATGATTCAATCTCTGGATATGGCGGTAACAATTATATCGAGGGCGGCGCTGGTGATGACCTTCTTTATGGCGGTTTCGGGGAGGACCGAATTTTAGGAGGAGGCGGCAATGACTATTTGGCAGGTGGTGCGCAAGCTGACTATTTGTATGGAGGAGATGGTGATGATGTTTTATTCGCCGGCTCCGAGAGCTCAAACTCTGCGCACGATAAGTTTTATGGTGGCATAGGTAACGACAAGATGTTTGGTAGTAGTGGGACTTACTATTTAAATATTGGGGACGGAAAAGACCAGATTGCTGACTTGGCACTGAGCACTATCGATTTGAACTATCGCGGGGAGATTATTTTCGGAGAGGGCGTTACCCAGGAAATGGTACTAATTTCGCGCTCCGATGATGATTTAAAAGTCATATATAGCGATGCAGATGAGGTCTTGGTTAAAGGTTGGTTTGATATCCAAAATCGCGCGCTTAAAGGACTCTTGTTTGCTGATGGCTCAATGATATCTCAAGCATATATCAACGCTATGTTTGTCGAGCAGTCAGGCTCTGCTTTGCCCGATATTCTGCAAGGGTCTTATCTTGATGACCGTTTAATCGGATTCGATGGTAGCGATCGGCTATACGGCAAGGTAGGGGATGATGAACTAATTGGCGGACCCGGCAATGATTTATTAGATGGAGGGAAAGGCGACGATACCTACTATTACTCAGTGGGTGACGGAGCAGACATTATTTCTGATTCTGGTCTTTCGGTTAATCACGACAAATTGGTGTTTGGTGAAGGAATTCGTTTTGACGAGATGTCTTTTGAAGTGCGTGATGCTGACTTAATAATAAAGATGCAAACCGAAGGGAATTCAATTGCAGTCAAAGATTGGTTTTCGAGTACTCACTACCTGATAGAGGAATTTGTGTTCGCTGACGGCGTGGTTGTGGCCGCGGAGGACGTACAAGCAAAAGCAGTTATAAATGGCACTGAGGGGAAGGATTGGCTTCAGCTTTATGAGAATGTTCAAACCGTTGATGCTTTGGCTGGGGATGATTTTATTTATGGGTCTCCTTTTGACGATCGTGTTTATGGTGGCCAAGGAAGTGACACGATACGTGATCATAACCACAACAAGCCGCGTTCAGGAGTTAGTGGTGCGGGTGCGGATTGGTTTTCTGGCGGCAAAGGCCGGGACTTTTATTATCTCTATGAGGGTGGGAATACACTATTTTGGTCGCGAGGCGATGGACCGGACGAAGTAAGGTTTAGCGGTTTAGATAATGACGATGGTCGCTTGGGCGGCAATACCGTGGAGTTTGGAGAAGGGATTAGTGCAGAAGATATTTCGGTAAAAATATCCGACTACCAATTTGAGTTATGGGTGGATCAAACACTAGCGTTAACGTTTTATGGGGCGTTTTCTGTAGACGGGTATTATAAGGGCATCGAGTATTTTAAGTTTGGTGAAGGCTCCGATCAGCAAACCTTGTCATTCTATGACTTTATGGAGCGGCCTATGGAAGGAAATAATTTGTTTATTCGCTTTAACGGTGATGATGTCCTTCATACAGGTAGCGGAAATGATTACGTTTTTACAGCCGGAGGCGATGATCTAATTAATAGTGGTTTGGGCGACGATACGATTAATGCAGGCCTGGGTATCGATACCGTTAGGGCGGGTAAAGGGAGTGATACGATTCGAAATGGTAGCGGCCAGAATCATTATATTTTTGAAAAAGGTGATGGCCAAGATGTGATTAAGCAAACAATAGATTTGGCATATAAAAGTCGAATTAGTATTGAAGGCATCGCTGAAAACGAAGGTGTCGCGTTTGAGAAGCAAGAAAGGGATTTGATTATCTATTACGGAGAAGAGGACCACATTCGCTGGGAAGGTTATTTTAACCTTAACAAGGCTTATTACGACGGAAGTCAGAATTGGGGAAGTTTTGACTCGATTATGCAAAGCTCAGCGTTAAGTAGAATTGCGACTCCTTATGCGACCTATGCGCATGAAGACATTGTTGGGTTGTTGCAGCCTAGTGCAGGCTTGAATCAATACATTTTAGGTAGCACTGCTTCGGATTCATTACGTGGTAGTGACGGCAATGATACCTTACGAGGATTCCAGGGTGATGACACTTTAGAAGGTGCGCTTGGCAACGATCGTATTTTTGGTCACGACGGTAATGATGTTATCTCAGGTAACGCTGGTGATGACTATATTCGGCCCGGCGCCGGTGAAAATAGACTGCTTTTTGAATTGGGTGACGGCCGTGATTACGTCTCATTATCTGCTGGGCTGAACGCGCTAGAGTTTGGTGCCGGTATTCGGTCGGAAGACCTTACTTTAACGAAAACCTATGAGGCAGAACCTTCCCATGTTGCAATTTTTGATCGACGTTCTAAGTCTATTTTAAGCTATAGCGACAGTGACGCGATCCAGTTTTCTTCTTTGTCTCATCACTTGTTGGATTTACTTCAATTTACTGATGCACAAAACGGGGTTTTTAATGCGGATTTACGTGACTATACCCTAACCGTGTATGGCTTTGAACAGCAGGATGTAGACCCTGATTACGAGTTTAAAGTAACAGGAAGAGGCGATGAAACCATGACGTCGGAAAACCCTTATCACGATATTATTTACGGCGGTTCTGCTAACGAAAACATACGTGGAATTATGGGGCACAATGAAATCTATGGCGGTGGAGGCAATGACAATATTCAGGGAGGGTTACATGACTCAAAATTGTACGGTGGTGATGGCGACGATAGCCTATTCGGTGCGCACGACGACCTTTTTTCTCTTCCTTATATTGACGGAGATTTCCTGCTCGTAGGAGGCGCAGGCAAAGATAAGTTGTTTTCTGGTACAGGCTACGATACCTACCAATTCGAACTGGGCGATGGAGTGGATATCATCCATGATCGTGGTGGCGAGCGCAGTAGTTTTCATCAGAAAACAGATGTGATTGAGTTTGGAAGTTCGGTAGACATTCAAGATCTAAAGATTATGTCAGAAGAGACCTCGCTGATTCTTCAATACGGCACCGCCGATTCGATTACGGTCAACGAATATTTCGCGATGACAAGCGACGGGCAGTGGACCAAGGCAAACGGAACCATTGAACAAATACGGTTTGCAGGCGGCCAGCGGTATGAGAGTCAAAATCTAATTCGCTGGAAAAACTCCGAAAACCTAGCGCCAATTGTTAGTCAGCCAATTTCGAAACTACAGTTTAATGGCGTCGGAAACGACCTTGAATGGCGAGTACCTGAAAACACCTTCTTTGATTATGAGGGCGATTCGCTGGTGTACAGTATTTCGTCCCTAGAAGACTGGATGTCATTTGATGGCGAGATCTTAACGCTTCGTCCAGAAAACAAAAACGTGGGCGACCATTCTTTCGTGTTGAGTGCGCGGGATGAGTTTGGTTTGGTGAACACACAATTCGAAATTTCACTCACTAACGCTGAAAACCAGGCGCCGTCTCGCACTGTGTCGGCAATAAATATTGACTGGAAAGAAGATGAATCTTCTTTCTGGACAGTCCCTCAATCCAGCTTTTTAGACCCAGATAGTGACGAATTGGTTTACCAGCTTGCGATGGATGATGGTTCAGTCCTGCCTTCGTGGTTGATGTTTGATAACGGCTCTTTATCTGGCAGGCCTCTGAATGAAAACGTCGGTTCTTATAATCTTCTACTAACGGCGTCAGATTATTTGGAAGAGGATTCGCTGTCATTGACACTTGATGTTTCGAACGTCAACGATGCGCCAATCTTGAATGGTTCGATTAGTAATCAATACGTATCGAATCAGCGAGACTCGGTAATTGAAATCGAGCATGGATTATTCCTAGATCATGATGTTGCGGATACCTTGCAATTATCTGCAGCATTGGAAGGAGGCGGAGATCTTCCAGAATGGATCACCTTTGCTGCAGAGTCTCACCAGCTATTTGTCTCGGGTGACACTGCACCGATAGGAGAGCACTCGATTGTTGTCAGCGCTACCGACTCATACGGGCTGAATACCGAGACCAGTTTCAACTTGCAAGTGGGTACGGCGCTTGACGACATTCTTGTATTAAAAGGAACAAAGCGGAGCGACCGGCTGGAAGGCGCAACGAATGATGATGTTTTGACGGGGCTTGGTGGTGCCGACGTGCTGCTTGGACATCAAGGTAATGACGCCCTGAAAGGTGGCGGAGGAAATGATGTCCTGACTGGTGGTGCGGGGAACGATACGCTTAAAGGTGGTTCAGGAAGTGACTATCTCCAAGGCGGGGAAGGAAATGATCTCTTGGTCGGCGGGAAAGGAAACGATGTATACGAGGTGTCGCTTGGAGGCGGTTTTGACAAAATTAATAACGTAAGTAGCACTCACACGGCTGACTCTGATGTCATAAGGTGGACCGGCAGTGTTGATGTCGACCATCTTTGGTTCGAACGCGTTAACAAGCATATGGACATCCATGTCCTGGGTAGTGACGACAAAGTAAGGGTCAATAACTGGTACCGTGGTGCGAAGTATCAGGTTGATAGTGTGGAAGTCGATGGTGCTTCAATTGATTCTTCCGGAATTCAATTGCTAGTCAATGCTATGGCAGCGTTTGACTCCCCACAAGGTGGGAACATTACTTTGAACGAACAAGAGCGGTCTGAACTAAGTGAAATTATCACAGCAAATTGGCAAGCAGCTTAAACGTGGCTATTAGGTTCAATGGTTAAGAGAATAAAAGTTATCGCTAAGCCTTGCGGCCAAGCTAAGTTCTGGCGCAAGATTAGCGACTGATTTTACTTAGTATGCGATGAATGAATAACACGATGATGACGATGGATTTAAGCAGCATATTGGCTGTGGTGCTGATAGTTGCGGTTTGCGCATTCGCTTTTATATGGATGCGTAACCGAAAAACAGGGCGAGCGCTGGTTGGCTTGGAACATGAAGTCATGCTGCAAACGGATGCCGTGAATGAGCTAAAGCTTCGAGAACAAGCATTGCATAGCGATTTGGCAGCGGCTGAACAGCGGTTGATGGATCGTCGCGAAGAGTTGCTGCGTTCAGAAGATCAGTTGGAATTGCAGCGTTCGGCTGTTGACCGTTTTCGTCAGCAAAGTTTTGAGGCAGAAAAACTCGCTGATAACTTTAAAGTGAAGTGGGAGGAGTCGCAGGCTCGGTATGCGCTTTTGGTTACAGATAGGGAAGTATCGCAGCGAGAGGCGAGTTCTGTACAAACGGATTATCGTGTACTTTTAGAAGAGCATTCATCCCTTAAGGCATCGCTCGAAGAAAGAGAGAAGTCTCATCAGCAACAGCTGTTGAACTTTGATGAGCAAAAGAAACAGTTAGAACAATCCTTTCAAGTATTAGCAAATCGTATTTTTGATGAAAAAGGAAAGCATTTAAGTAACAACAACAAAGATTCGATCGAGCAGTTGCTAAAACCTTTTCGTGAGCAAATTACGGAATTTAGGGCGCGGGTCGATGGCATCCACAAAGAAAACAATGAAGCTAGTGGTAGTTTGCGTAAAGAACTAGAGCAGTTGCGTGAGCTTAATCATACGATGACCGCCGATGCTAAGAATCTGACTGAAGCGCTTAAAGGCGACAAGAAAAAAGTAGGGTCGTGGGGGGAAATCCAATTAGAGAAAACACTGCAGCAAGCAGGCCTCGTAAAAGGAGATCATTACGACACGCAAGTACAGTTTAAAGATGAACACGGTAAAAATAACTTTCCTGACTTTGTGGTGCAGCTGCCTGACAATAAACAAATTGTTTTGGACAGCAAGGTATCGTTAGTTGATTACGACTCTGCGATATCTGCAGAGACCGACGAAGCGTCCGGTATCGCGCTTGATCGTCATGTTCAAGCCGTGAAAAACCACATTGACGGTTTGGCCGCCAAAGATTACTCAAACCTGATTGGGATGAAGAGCCCAAGTTTCGTGTTGATGTTTATGCCAATCGAGCCTGCCTATATAGAAGCGATGAAGCGAAGCAATGAACTATTCAACTATGGCTATCAAAAAAATGTGATCATGGTATCGCATACAACGCTGATGCCCATTTTGCGCACGGTGGCTAACCTTTGGATGATTGAGCGTAGTAATGCAGAGGCTAAAGAGATTAGTGATAGAGCCGGAGATGTTTTTAATCAGGTTTGCATGGTGGCTGAGCGTTTACAGAAACTTGGCGCTACGCTTCAAACCGCGAGCAAGCATTATAACAGCGCGGTGACAGCGGTGGCTGGCCAGCAAGGCTTGCATGGCAAGGTTGAGCGCTTCAATAAACTGTCCAGTAAAGTAACGAAAAGTATGCCAGATTTGGAACCAATGCATTTAGATATTGAATCCGATAGATTGGAAGCGATTCGTATTGACGAGCCCTCTGATGACGCAGACAATGCGATAAGGGTTGAACCTGATGGTCAGCTAGAAAACCAAGTGAAAGAGAATGAAAAAGAATTGTGAAATTCTTTGTCATAATTTTTATGATGTAAGAATAAGTTATTGGTTTCGATAGAGAATCTGATAAATGTCAATTCGAAGTCAAAAGTTGACATTTAGGAAATGACCAGCAGTTCACACTTTGCTAATATCTCGGTCGTATAATGCACACAATTCATACGATTGAATGACGAAAACTAAAGAATAGTTACAAAAATTAAATAGCAGCACCACGATAAAAATTAAAGAGCATCTCGGGTAAATGTCACACCGAACCTAGAATAAACGTGACGCTTACTCATAAAAAAGATGCCTGACAACTAGTGATCGGAAGGCTAATAATGATTATCAGTACTATTATTCATGGTTTAGAGATAGCAACCGTGTTGTTGGTTGGTTTGATGAGTTTTCAAATCACCCGGTGTTATCGACAGTATGCGACCGATGCAGGGAGTTCGTCCGTACTAAAACCATTAGATGTGAAACAAACAGACGTTAGGGAAAACGACGCAGAAATAACTATCGCGGAATCGAATAGCGCACTGCGTGAAGTTCCTCAGCCTCTGGTCGAAAAGACACCTGCATCTTCTGCAGCGCTTAACGACTACATTGGTGGGTTTTTCGCTGCTGAGCCTGAAACAGACCTGAATGCCTTTAAGGCTGAAGTTGAGGCGCCAGTAGAGCAAGAGAAACTAAGCGATTCAACTGTTACGGTGTCGAAAGAACAGCTTGCTGAGTTTAAAGCGCCGGAGACGATTGAACCTATTTTGATTAACCCTGTTCGGGTGGTTGATGTAGATGAGGAAGATACCTTTATTGTCGTTGAGGCAGGCAGTGTCGAAGCGACTGATAAAAAAGAGAATGTCATGTCAGATAAAGTTGTGCATGCCATGCTCGAGGAAGCGAACTTGGTTTACACGCCCTAGGCAAATGCCATGGGCGTAATACCACCGCTTGTAAAAGCAGCGCACTGAAAAGTGGGTTGCTTTTTTTATGTCTCGCGAAGCGGATAAAGTGTTAGTGTGGACTATGCTAAAAAAGTCTATTTGAATAATGTGGAATGATATGAAAAATCAAATTCGAATTGTGTTGCTAAGCATTGCATTGGCGAGCCCGATTACTGGGATGTCCAGTGGATTGCCTGCGGAGCATGAAGCCGCCAGATTAATGTTGTCGCTAGAGTCCTTGATTGAGGGTGAGCAATGGCAGGCGGCGGGGGAGCGATTAGATTCACTGAAAGCATTAGAGGTTGATCTTGAAAGTGACTTTCTCTTTTACAATGGTTTGGTCTTATCACGTTTAGGTGACTATTCTGGGGCCGTGTCTAACCTTGAACAATACGTCGTTGATGCGGGCAAAGAGGGCGCATTCTACAGTCAGGCCCTATCGACCCTAACATTGCTGGAAGAGAATGCTGCGGCAGATTCAGCGCAACCCGAGGCACCGGTTTCTGTGCAGCCTGAGCTAAAAAGCAATGATGACGGGTATATCAAATCCCTTCAGGCTTTATATCTGACAAGCGATCCAAAATCGGCTTTGGTGCAACAGATCAATAGTTTGCTGTCTTCTCATCCTTACACTGGAACTCGAGTGAAAAAAAGTCGAGCCCGACAAGGTGTGCAGTATTCGCTTTCCGTTAACGGAACTGAGTTATTGCTTCAAGAGCGTTCTTACCAAAATGAACAGCCTATGCTGCAAGTTAAAAAGTTAAATGTATTAGGGGTAAACCCTTTTATGGATTACGGTTGCTCTTCTAGTCAGTTCTTATGTTATTTGTATCATCCTTCGAAGGCGAATGAGCGTTGGATTTTGGTAGACCGAGATAATCTTGTTGTTAGCGAGTTAAGCCAAGCATTTAGTGAGCTGATTCGTTTGATGCAACGTGGCGCTTAAGATCGAGTGCTGACTATTTAGACTGGGTGATGATTTAATGGATCAGTCCTTCAAAGTAATGACGAAGACCTTAAAGCAATTTAAGGTCGCAACCGAATCGAAAGACTGGGATGCCGTGTCGACGCTGGATACTGAGTTTCGGGCTGAGTTGGAAAACGCTATGTCTCTTGTATCTAATGACACCAACGCTTCGAAATTGGTGTCATTTTTAGAGCGAGCTAACTCAATTTATGAGCTGGTTAAGTCTGGGGCCGAGAAGAATCGGGATGAAATAACCGAGGAGCTTAGACAGCTTTCAAAGGATCAAAGAGCGGCGGCGAGTTATGAACAGTCGGCACGTTTGCGATAAATTTTTATTCGACGCTTCTTCACTGAAGTGACAAAAAATTGATTAAATTTCGAAACAGACAAATAAATAATAAAATAGCGTCACTTTATTGACTGTTACCCCATTCCATACTTTAATAAGTCCATACGATAGCAAAGCTTATTTCGCCTGTTTTCGCGAGACATGACACCTTTCCTGCTTTGCTTATTATACCAACAGATTCTTACGAAACGGTCTCCACAATGGTGTGGGCCGACATAATAAAAAGGCAGGTTCATGGCGCAGGATATGAAAGTTTTGGTTATGCATGATAACCAAGAGGTACTTCGTGATGTGACTGTTATATTCCAGTTTTTGGGTGAAGAAGTTATTTCGTGTGATTTTTCTGACTGGAAGAGTCATGCGGAAAATGAACTGGAAGACTCTACTCAGTTGGGCGTAATTTGTATTGGCAAAGACGCCGGCTCGTTAGACACTGTCGTGAGTGAGATCGAAAATTGGGATGAGGGGATTCCTATTCTCCTGATCGGTGACGCTGAATTGGATGACAAAGACGCGTTGCAGAAAACAAAAGTGATTTCTCGCCTTGATTACCCACCTAACTATAACAAAACGCTTGATAGCTTATATCGGGCGCAGGTTTACCGTGATCAGTTCTCAGCTAGCAATGGTCGTGGAAAGCAGCGTCAGGTAGAACTGTTTCGCAGCCTTGTAGGAACTAGCCGCGGCGTGCAGATCGTACGAGAGCTCATGTCGCAAGTGGCAGATAAAGATGTCAGCGTACTAATTACTGGTCAGTCAGGGACTGGTAAAGAGGTGGTTGCGCGTAACTTGCACTATAACTCCCACCGCCGAAACAAGCCTTTTGTGCCGGTTAACTGCGGAGCGATTCCAGCAGAGTTGCTGGAAAGTGAGCTGTTTGGACATGAAAAAGGTGCATTTACAGGGGCGATTACGTCTCGTGCAGGGCGTTTCGAATTGGCCGAAGGTGGAACGCTTTTCCTAGATGAAATCGGCGATATGCCACTGAACATGCAGGTGAAAATCCTGCGTGTGTTGCAGGAAAAAATGTTCGAGCGCGTGGGAAGTAATAAGACCACGCCAACCGATGTTCGCATTATTGCCGCGACACATAAAAATTTAGAAGAAATGATCGTAGAGGGTAGTTTTCGCGAAGACCTTTATTATCGATTGAACGTATTTCCGATTGAAATGCCGGCGCTAAAAGATCGGGTTGAAGATATTCCTCTGTTGATGAATGAATTGATTTCAAGAATGGAAACGGAAAAACGAGGTTCGATTCGTTTCAATTCCGCGGCAATTCTGAGTCTATGTCGGCACGAGTGGCCAGGCAATGTGCGCGAACTTGCCAACTTGGTCGAACGTTTGGCGATTATGTACCCATACGACGTAATTGGCGTGCAGGAGCTGCCGCAGAAATACCGACACGTAGAGATTGAAGAAGAGCAGGTGATGAGTAATGAGGTCTCTAGTCAACTAGCGCCAGGACTGGTGGGTTTAGATGCACCGGCATTGTTGCCGATTAATGGGATTGATCTGAAAGACTATCTTGGCAACCTTGAAAAATCTTTAATACAGCAGGCGCTTGATGAGTCATCTGGGGTGGTCGCTAGAGCCGCTGAAAAACTAAGAATCAGGCGGACGACTTTGGTAGAGAAAGTACGTAAGTACGGACTGAATGATTAACTGATTAATGGGTGGGTCAATAAGTCGACGACAAACCAGGCCTAGTGCCTGGTTTTCTATTTAGGGCGTCGGGTTTCTGACAAACGACCTTTCTAATACATCGTAAATTTTATTAAGTAATTGAATTTTATAATAAAAATATAGTTGGATCAAAACCTGCATTAACCTCCTTGAAATACCCATAGCTGGATTGACGTGATGTCTTTTCTGTTCAGCTAAAAATCTGTTTTAAGGATGCGGTCAATGCAACAACCTAAATCACGACAATGGAATATTGAGCACGACGGCCTGGACACGATTCCAGATGCGGCGGTCGCCCGAGTATTAGGTAGCAAAAAAACTGCGAGCTCTAAGGCTGATGTCCGTGCGTTGTTTTCCGACGAACATCTACTTGCTGACTCTTTATCTTCTGATACATCAGACGGTCAGCCAGTAGAACAAGCCTTGTCGTTGTTTGATCATTTATCGTCACAACTTACCTCATCCTACCGAGATCTAGAGCAGAAGGTCCACAAATTAAAACACGACCTTTCAGAAGAAGAGATACAGCGACAAGAGCAGTTACGCGAAAAGGATGCGATTGCAACGCGTATGGAGACCTTGCTCGAGATTCTTCCCGCGGGTGTCGTGTTGATCGACGGAAAAGGGTGCGTTAGTGAGTGCAATCCCGCAGCGGTGGATTTGCTAGGCGAGCCTTTAGAGGGGCAGTTGTGGGTTGATGTCATTAAACGTTGCTTTGCGCCAAAGCATGATGATGGGCACGAAGTTTCATTGAAAGACGGGCGACGCGTGCGCATCGAAACTCGCTCAATGACTGCAGAGCCTGGTCAGTTAATTCTATTAAGTGATTTAACCGAAACACGCTTGTTGCAAGCAAAGGTGAGCAGAACCGAGCGTTTGGGGTCTCTTGGTAAAATGGTAGCCAGCCTTGCACATCAAATTCGCACGCCACTGTCGACTGCAATGCTATATGCAGGGCACCTTAGTCAGGCGGGAATCTCTGACAAGATGCGGCAGGATTGCGCGAGCAAATTATTGTCGCGGCTGACGCACTTAGAGCACCAGATTAGGGATATGCTGATTTTTGCCAAAGGCGAAACTCGCATGGCGGAAGAGTTAACCGTCGAGAATTTCGAAGTTGCATTGCGTGCAGCCATTGAGCCGGTTGTCGAGAAATCAAAGATTGATTGTGATTGGCAGGTAAACACGTCTTCTCGCTCAATATTGTGTAATCGCGAAGCATTGGTTGGCGCCTGTCTTAACCTTGTCAATAATAGTATTGAGGCGTTTGAGCAGTCGGGTATTAAGGGCCGTTCCTTGCAACTCGATATCAGTTTAGACAGCGTTGCCGAGAGCGGCATTTGCTTAAGCATTCGCGATAATGGACCGGGTATTCCAAAGGTTCATCAAAGTAAACTTTTCGAGCCATTCTTTACCACCAAACCACAGGGTACAGGCTTGGGTTTGTCAGTGGTACAGGCGGTTGTTAAAGCACATAAAGGCGTATTCACGCTGGACTCATCGAAGCAGGGCGTTAACTCGGTTATTACCTTGCCCAGTCATTCAACAAGCAAACTAGCGTCACCGGCGATCGGCCAATAGGAGAGTTATATGTCGAATTACACTGTACTGATCGTAGAAGACGATAGTGCCCTTCGCGAGGCGCTATGTACCACCCTTGAATTGGCTCATTTGAAGTACCTAGAGGCTGACTGCGCTGAAAATGCGCTAAGTATCCTAGAGAAAAAGCCGGTCGATATTGTAGTGAGTGATGTCAATATGCCAGGTATGGACGGTCACGAATTACTTGCGCAGGTAAAGGCTCGCTTTCCTGGGCTGCCGATGATGCTTATTACTGCATTTGGTCAAATTAAGCATGCGGTCGATGCCATGCAAGCGGGTGCCGCTGATTACTTGGTAAAGCCATTCGAGCCTCAAGTGTTGATTGATTCTATTAGTGCGATTCTTGGTGGAACGGCCAGTAACTCTAATACCAATGAGGCCGTGGCAGAAGACCCCTTTAGTCGTCAGTTTTTCCAAGTGGCATCCAAGGTGGCCGAGTCTGAGTCCACGGTATTGATTTCCGGAGAAAGCGGCACAGGTAAGGAAGTCTTGGCGCGTTATATCCACGAACATTCGCCTCGCAGAAAACAGCCGTTTGTTGCGATTAACTGTGCGGCGATTCCTGAGAATATGCTTGAAGCAATGCTGTTTGGCCACGAAAAAGGCGCGTTTACAGGCGCTTACGCAAGCTCGCCCGGTAAATTTGAACAGGCCAACGGCGGCACGTTACTGCTAGACGAAGTGTCCGAAATGGATATGGGACTTCAGGCAAAACTACTACGTGTTTTACAGGAGCGTGAAGTTGAGCGCGTTGGAGGACGTAAACCCATTGCCTTGGATGTACGCGTTCTGGCGACGACCAACCGAGATCTTCGAGAGTACGTGGAAGAGGGTAAGTTTAGAGAAGACTTATATTATCGCCTGAGTGTGTTTCCGATGATGTGGAAGCCATTGCGAGAGCGTGTATTAGATATCTGGCCGATAGCCCAGCGTCTGCTTTGCGAGCATTCAGTAAAGATGAAGCGCCCAGGTATGCGATTTGAAAGCGACGTTGAGCGTTTGTTGCTTGAATATCATTGGCCTGGAAATGTTCGTGAGTTGGATAATGCGATCCAGCGTTCGTTGATCATGGCAAGTGGCACGAGCGTTAAAGCTTCAGACTTTTGTCTAGATATGAACGAGGCCGCGAATTGGATTTCACAGCAAAGCGCTGAGCCGTCTAGCGCAGCTACCCAAGAGGTGTTTATTGAAGTCGATGCAGACCGCAGTGCGCTAGGCAAAGACCTCAAGTTGAGAGAATACAAGATTATCATTGATACCCTTCGTCAGGAAAATGGCAAGAAAAAACAGGCGGCTGAGAAGCTGGGTATTAGTCCGCGAACCTTGCGATACAAGTTGGCGCAAATGCGTGAAAATGGGATCGATTTAGCGGCAGAGCTTGCCGCATAACCAGTTTGTCAATCTGCTGATGACTTAGGGGGCTTTTGCCCCCTTTTTTTATGTCTCGATTGCATGCGGCAAACCTTGGCCTATGTTTTGCTTAATTAGGTATTAGTAAGCGTTTTTACGCATTAAACAACAAAATTTTGACGGAGGTGGCTATGTCTGGAATCAGTTCAGTATCGGGACGATCTGATATTGCCCAAGTACTAGCAGATATGAAAAACCTGAGGGCTCAGATACAGAGCCCTGAAATGACGGGTTCAGAAATAGCGCCGGGCAAAATTAACACCACGAAAGAAGTGAGTGAGGCGCCGAAATTTGGCGACTTGTTGTCGAATGCGGTGAACAGCGTTAATGAAACGCAAAAGAAGTCATCAGCGATGGCGACCGCTTATGAAATGGGTGACCCGAACGTAAGTTTGACGCAAGTGATGATCCAGTCTCAAAAGTCATCGGTTTCATTTCAGGCGTTAACGCAGGTGCGCAACAAAGTTGTTAAAGCCTACGAAGATATTATGAATATGCCGGTTTAAGTGCGGCTAACTAACAAACCTTGCGGATAGAACTATGGCTTCTGTACCAGCTGACCCAAATGCAAATATAGCGATTGCCGATAGCAGCGCTGTTAGCACACAGGCGAGTGAAAGCGACTTAATGGCCGGCTTGAACCGGCTAAGTGTCTTTAAGCAGTTAGGCCTTATGATAGGGCTGGCTGGCAGTGTCGCTCTCGGATTTGCGTTAGTTCTGTGGCTGCAAGAACCTAATTATCAACCGTTGATGCATGATCTGGCCGCACAAGATGTGGAAGAAGTTTCGCGTATCCTCAATGTTGGCGGTATACAGTTTAAAGTCGATCCGAATTCTGGGGTGATGCTGATCGAGGCCAGCAAGCTATACGAAGCTAAGATCAAACTGGCAGCCGCAGGCATTACCAGTGATCGAAACATTGGTTATGAAATTCTTGATAAAGAGCAGGGCTTAGGGACAAGCCAGTTTATTGAGTCGACCAATTTCAAACGAGGCTTGGAAGGCGAACTTTCTCGTACAATCGTTAGCTTCAGAAATGTCCGTAATGCCCGAGTTCATTTGGCTATTCCCAAACGCTCCGTATTTGTAAGAGATAGCCGACAACCGACGGCCTCAGTTTTGGTAGAAACGTCTCGCTCTATGCCTTTATCGCGTGAGCAAGTAGATGCCATCGTCAACTTAGTGGCGGGCAGTGTGCCTGAAATGAACCGCACCCAAGTCACAGTGGTAGATCAGAAAGGTAATCTGCTGTCGCGCAATGACGAAAGCGAGGCTGATAAGCTCGTGTCGCGAGAATTTGAATATTCTCGCAAGATGGAAGCGGTCCTGAACAACCGTATTGCAAGTATTCTTGACCCAGTACTCGGGTCTGAGCGTTTTCGTTCCGAGGTGTCTGCCGAGGTGGACTTCACGGCAGTAGAAGAGACGGAGGAGCTGTATAACCCCGATATGCAAGTATTGCGCAGCGAGCAAGTGTTAGATGAACAGAGGCAGTCAGGCCAAAACGGTGGGGTACCTGGCGCCTTAGCGAATCAGCCTCCGGCAGCGGGCAACGCACCTGAATTGGCTGGTGGTGCTGGTGGCGACGGCGCGGGTGGCGGTTCAACTAATTTGCGTAAGCAGTCGACACGTAATTATGAGGTTGATCGTACCGTAAGTTATACGCGGCATCAGCAAGGTAGACTTAAGCGTCTAACGGTTGCGGTGGCGGTCGATGATATTCGAAATATTGATGCAGAAACCGGCGAAGTCACCTTTAGTTCTTGGGATGATGCTGAGATTGAGCGTTTAACATTGTTGGTTCGAAACGCTGTTGGCTTCTCGGCAGCGCGAGGCGATAGTGTCAATGTCATTAATACACCATTTGCGCCCGTCATTGTTGAGCCTTTCACCGAACCTGAAATTTGGGAGCAAGAATGGTTTTTTGACACAATTTGGCGTGTCAGTGCAATTTTGATGGCGGTTATTGTTATCTTCGCGGTGGTTCGGCCAGTCTTCAAAAACTTAGCAACCAGTGGTGCAGAGCTCAAGGAGTTCGCGTTGGCGGGCGATGCGGATGGTATGGCTGCCATCGATCAGATGGGTGAAGGTGAGGCGGGAGAGCGCGTCACTTTAGGTGCGTCAGATGAATTCCTTCTACCTGGTGCATCAGAGGGGTATGATAAGCAGATTAACGCGCTTAAAGGTTTGGTCGCTGAAGATCCGGCTCGTGTAGCGCAAGTAATTCGTCAATGGGTAGGTGAAGATGGCTGAGCAAGAACAGGGTGCAGAGTTACCGAAGCTTACTCGTCTTGATGCGGCGTCCATACTGATGATGAGCCTGGGTGAGGCAGATGCCGCCCAGATACTGAAGCATATGGGGCCCAAAGAAGTTCATCGTATTGGTACGTCGATGGCTAATTTGCACAACATCACGCAAGACCAGGTTGAAGCGGTCATGATTGACTTTCTTGAGGAAGTGGGTCGCCAAACCGGTATGGGTGTGGGTTCTGATGACTACATCAAGAATATGCTTAACGAAGCCTTGGGCGAAGACAAAGCGTCTAGCTTGATTGATCGTATTCTGGTGGGTGGCAACACGACTGGTTTGGACACATTAAAGTGGATGGATGGCCGGGCGGTCGCTGAATTGATTCGATACGAGCACCCTCAAATTCAAGCAATCGTTGTTTCGTATCTTGAGCCGGACCAATCGGCTGAAGTATTGGCGATACTCGACGATAAAGTTCGCCTTGACGTTATGATGCGCGTCGCGTCGCTCGACACAGTGCAGCCGCAAGCCTTGGCGGAACTTAACAATATCTTGGAGAAACAGTTTTCTGGCAGCTCAAATACCACGACGAGCAAGATTGGTGGGGTTAAGTGCGCCGCCGATATTATGAACTTTATGGATACCTCGGTTGAAGGCGACTTGATGGATTCTATAAAAGAAATTGATGCCGACTTGGGGACTGAGATTGAAGACCTAATGTTCGTCTTTGATAACCTTAAAGATGTGGATGATCGCGGCATTCAAACCTTACTCAGAGAGGTTTCCTCTGAGGTGCTCATTATTGCTCTTAAAGGCGCGGATACAGAGCTTCAAGAAAAAATATTTGGGAATATGTCGAAGCGAGCAGCGGAATTGCTGCGTGACGATCTAGAGGCGAAAGGGCCCGTTAAAGTGAGTGAAGTTGAGTCGGCACAGAAAGATATTTTGACGATAGCACGACGTTTGGCAGACTCCGGTGAGATCGTACTGGGTGGTTCTGGCGAAGAAATGATGTAGGCCGCGCCAATGAGCGAACAAGAGAAAGACCTTAGCAAAGCTGACATGACAGCCTACGAACGTTGGGAGCTGCCCGCGTTTGGTGGTGGCGGTTCGCAAGCTGCAGCAAGCGCCGGTTTTGCGGTTAGCGCAAAAACGGCTGCAAAACCCCCAACGGCCGGCGAATTAGAAGCAATTCGTAAAGCCGCCTATCAAGAAGGGCTTGAACAGGGAAAACGTGATGGCTATAAAGTTGGTATTGAGCAGGGACTAAAAAGCGGTACCGCAAAAGGTCGTGCCGAGGGCTTTGAGACTGGGAAAGCCGAAGGTCAGGCTCAGATCGATCAGGTGATAAAATCCCTTGCAGGTGTGATGACCGAGCTCGCAGACCCGGTTTCACTTCAACAGCAGCAAATCACTCAAGCATTAACTAACATCGCGATCGCGGTGGCACGCAGTGTTATTCATCGAGAACTGCACACGGACTCTAGTATTATTGTTGAATTGATTAGCAAGACGCTAGCCGATCTACCAAAAACTGATGCTGATGTGACGGTATTCATTAACGCCGCGGATCAACAGTATGCTCAGGAAGCTCTCAAACAGTCAGGTTTGAGTATTAATGTTGTTCCATCTCGTGAGATACATCCGGGAGGGTGCCGCGTCAGTACGTCTACTCAGCTGATCGATTTCACAGTAGAAAAACGCTTCCAAAAAACCATTCACGAGATGTTTATGAAACGCCCTGCGGCTTCGGATACAGGCGGTTTGGCAGAGTCTCCAAGTGTTGTTCAAGAACAGTCTGATTACGCGCCTTCTGTGCTGGACGAGGTCGTTGCTGATGCTGCGCAGGTGGCTGATGAGGCAGAAAAAGAGCGTGATTCTAATGCCCAAAGTGATGCTGTGGCCGATGGCGATACCACTGTTGATGCGCAGGAAGGTGGCGACTCAGACTCGACTAACGCAGCAAAAGATTTAGATTCCTGATGGCAACAATCGCCGATCAACTAGAGTCATTAGCCCAAGCAGCTCCCGCTGTCGGCTCAGCTGAGGTGAGTGGACGCTTGACGAGAGTCGTTGGTTTAACCCTTGAAGCGAAAGGCTGTCACTTTGTGATTGGCGACCGTTGCGTCGTGCATGGCGCCGGAGGGCAAGAAATTGACGCTGAAGTCGTAGGATTTGACGATGACCGTACATTTCTAATGCCAATTGGCACGGCCGAGGGCTTGCGCCCTGGAGCGTTGGTCACGCCAGCAAGCACCGTGAATGAAATTGCGGTCGGCTGGGGGCTTTTAGGTCGGGTACTGGATGGCGCCGGTCAGCCTTTAGATGGCAAGGGGGAGCTAGACGCCGATGCTTATATTTCCTATACCGGACATATTATCAACCCGCTGCAGCGTGCACCGATAAGAACCTCTCTAGATGTGGGGATTAAAGCAATTAATAGTTTGCTTACCGTTGGTGTCGGACAAAGGCTTGGCTTATTCGCCGGCTCTGGTGTTGGTAAGAGTATGCTTTTGGGAATGATGACACGATTTACCGACGCAGACATCGTCGTCGTCGGTTTAATTGGTGAGCGGGGCCGAGAGGTGAAAGAGTTTATTGATGATATTCTCGGCGAGGAAGGAATGGCGCGTGCGGTTGTTGTGGCGTCTCCCGCCGATGACTCACCATTGATGCGCCTAAGAGCGTCAACACTCACAACGCGAATTGCCGAATATTTCAGAGATCAAGGGAAAAGCGTTTTATTGCTAATGGATTCCCTAACGCGTTACGCGCAAGCTCAGCGTGAGATCGCATTATCCGTAGGGGAGCCACCGGCAACGAAGGGCTACCCACCATCAGTTTTTTCGAAGATACCTCAGTTGGTAGAGCGCGCAGGCAACGGCGCGGTTGGCGGAGGGTCGATTACTGCTTTCTATACGGTGTTGACCGAAGGCGATGATCAGCAGGACCCTATTGCCGATGCCGCCCGGGCGATTCTAGATGGTCATATCGTGTTGTCTCGTAGTTTGGCGGAAGAGGGTCATTATCCGGCGATTGATGTTGAAGCATCAATAAGTCGAGTCATGCCTCATGTTATTAGCCCCGAACAGCTTTCTTTAGCTCAGCGATTCAAGCAGCTTTATGCACGCTACCAGCAAACTAGGGACCTCATCAGTGTCGGAGCATATGCGGCAGGCTCAGATGCGGAAACTGATTTTGCGATTGAGCGCTATCAGCCAATGCGACGCTTTTTACAGCAGGGTTTAAATGAGCGGGCGAGTAAAAATGTTTCCATGGCTAGTCTTAAAAAAGTCCTAACAGCGCCTGCAGAGCCGCCGCCGAACCCACCAATTGCTGGGCGCTAGGTATGTACTTTCTTCGGAAAGGCGCTGTTAAAGAGTTGCGTATCGTGGTTGAAACATTATGAGTAAGCCTTCTAAGTCGGGTCGCATTCAATTAGTTCTAGACCTAGCTGAGCGAAAAGAAAAAAGCGCAATGGAGGTGTTGGGCCGAGCGAAAACGTACTTTGATCAACAGCAGCAACAAACGCGCATGCTGGATGAGTATCGAGCTCAATATTTGCTGGACCTGAAAGGTTCTATGACCGGTGTTTCGAGCGTGTCGCAGTTGATGTCTTATCAGGGTTTTATTCAGCAACTTGATCAAGCGATAGATCAGCAGAAGTTAGTGTTGCAGCAGGCTGAAACTGAGTTTGAGCGCTGCAAGCAAGCTTGGATTGTGTGTCATCAAAAAACGAAGGGGATGGGAGACCTTGTTGCTAAGCTTCAAGCTATGGAAGCGGCTGAGAGAGAGAAGAAAATTGATAAAATGCTTGAAGAAGACTTTTTAGCACGTCGCCGATCTAGTTCCTAAGTAAGCTATTTTTTAGTCAAAAAAATAGATCAAAAAAAATACAGTTTTGCCTCATTTTTCAAACAATGATGTTATTGGCATTTAAGATCTTAAATGCTTCGCCGCGCAAGCTCGCAAAACCTTGAATTCATACTAAAGTAATAAGTGGTTTCTCCTAATGTCGAACGAGCAGACGTTTGCTCAAGTGACGGTAATTCGTCGTGAGGTTTCGGCATGGGGTTGGTAAGCGTTTATTAGGTTGGAGGTTGGTTCATGGCGGAAACTGAAGTGAAGCTAGAAGGTGTTATGTCGATCGCTAAAGTTGAGGGCCTTCATAAAGAGCTTGAAGAAGCGTTTCGTAACAGCCTAAAGACGACTATTAATGCAAAAGAGGTAGAGCGAGTTGATACTTCTGTATTACAGACATTAAGCAGCTTTATTCACCAAATGAGTGCGGGTGGTGTTGAAGTCAGCTGGGGTGATGTATCTGATGAGTTTGTTGCAGCGGCAAAATTGATCGGCCTTGAGTCGGCACTCAACTTGTAACAAACGCTTTATTTTTACAATTTTAAAGAATGTTTAGGAGATAAGTATGGCAACAATTCTAGCTGTTGACGATTCGGCTTCAATGCGCCAAATGGTTTCTTTCACTTTGAAAGGAGCTGGCTATACAGTCATTGAGGCGAGTGATGGTCAAGAAGCTCTCGACAAGGCGAAGCAGGGAGGGGTGGACCTGGTGCTTTCGGATGTCAATATGCCCGTCATGGACGGTATTGAGCTGGTTAGAAATCTGCGTTCGCTACCCGACTATAAGTTTACACCTATTCTCATGCTTACCACGGAATCAGCCGGTGATAAGAAATCTGAAGGGAAAGCAGCGGGAGCAACGGGTTGGTTAGTTAAACCATTTAACCCAGACCAATTACTAGCCACGATTAAAAAAGTATTGGGCTAGGTGCCTTCACCTCTATTAAAAGGTTTTTGTGATGAGTGTCGATCTTAGTCAGTTTCACCAAGTATTTTTCGAAGAAAGTCATGAAGGGTTGGACACGATGGAGTCTGCTCTACTCAATCTCGATGTGGCTGAGATTGAGTCTGAGACGATCAATGAAATATTTCGTGCTGCACACTCCATAAAAGGCGGTAGCGGTACGTTTGGTTTTAATGAAATTGCTGATTTCACGCATGTCGTCGAGACCTTACTGGATTTGATTCGATCAGATCAGTTTGTGATGCAGACTGAGCATGTGGAGCTCTTCCTAAAGTCGGTTGATTGCATCCGCAGTATGATAAATCAGCTTGAGGCGGATGAGGCTGTTGATACGTCGACTGCTAAAGATTTGAAACGTCAGTTTGAAGCGGTGCTAGCGGGAGACGCTGGACCTGCTGCAGAAAGTGATTCAGGTACTAAGGTGGCAGAAACCCAGACGACAGAAAATTCATCTGGATGGGATATCTACTTCAAACCGGACGTAGACGTTCTCAAAACTGGCAACGAGCCACTTCGCATGTTCCGCGAATTAGCGGAAATGGGAACGGTGGCGGTTAGCGCCAATACTGAAAATGTGCCCAGTTTTAGCGAGATGGACCCTGAATCCTGTTATTTGTCTTGGAATATTCAGCTCGAAGGCGATGCATCAGAGGCGTCGGTGAGAGAAGTTTTTGAATGGGTGATCGACGATGCAGAGCTAACCGTCACGCCGATTGCACAGAGCAGCCCTGAGAGTAAACCGGCTGAAGCTGAGCCACTGGCTGAGCTCGATAACACAGCAGAAGTGCCTGCTGCCAAAGCGGTCGCGAAGCCGACAAAGAAAGATTCTAAACCCGAAAGCTCTTCCATTCGAGTAGGAACAGATAAGGTCGACAGCTTGATCAATATGGTTGGCGAGCTGGTTATTACTCAATCTATGTTAGGTGAGCTTGGCAGAGATTTTTCTATCGATCGGTTGCCGAGGCTTATGGAAGGGCTGGAGCAACTCAACAATCATACGAGAGAGCTGCAAGAAAGCGTGATGCGAATTCGTATGCTACCGATTAGTTTCGCTTTTTCTCGATTTCCGCGGCTTGTGCATGACATGAGCAAAAGTCTTGGTAAGAAAGTAGAGCTTGAACTCACGGGTGAGCAAACCGAGCTTGATAAAACTGTCATGGAACGAATTGGCGATCCATTGGTGCATTTGGTTCGGAACTCGTTAGATCATGGTATCGAGATGCCAGAGCATAGGCTTGCTCAAGGCAAAGATGAGATGGGGAAAATCACACTTAACGCCTTTCACCAAGGCGGCAACATCGTAATTCAAATTATTGATGATGGCGCAGGTCTCAATCGAGATCGTATTTTAGAAAAAGCGATTGAAAAAGGCTTAGTGTCGGCACAGGATAAATTAGCTGATGAGCAAATTTATGACTTAGTTTTTAAACCCGGTTTTTCAACGGCCGCCGAGATTACCGATATCTCAGGTAGAGGTGTTGGGATGGACGTCGTAAGGCGCAACATCCAAGAACTCAATGGTTCTGTTGAGGTTGAGTCTCACCCTGGAGAGGGCAGTGTTTTTACAATCCGTTTACCGTTAACGCTGGCCATTCTTGATGGACAGCTTATTCGTGTGGGTGAGCATGTTTATATTTTCCCACTGGTGTCTATTGTTGAATCGATTCAGTCATACGATCAAATGATTCACCGAGTTTCTTCCGGATGTGATGTGCTTCGTTTGCGGGAGGAGTATGTTCCAATTGTGCGCTTATGGGACATTTTCAATAATAAACCTGACTCGGAAGCACTGGAAGACGGGCTATTGGTAGTGGTTGAAGGCGACAATATGAAAATCGCCGTTCTTGTTGATGATCTGCTAGCTCAGCAGCAGGTGGTAATCAAAAGCCTGCAAGATAATTATCGCTCTGTTGAGGGTATTTCCGGCGCAACAATATTGGGTGATGGCACAGTGTCGTTGATTCTCGATATCTCAGGACTTATTAAGTTAGCGGGCGTAAATCGAAATGATTATAAAAAAGCACCTGCTCAAGATGACACTAGAGCAGCTTAAGCAGTAACAAATTTACGGGGATAGACATGTTGCAAGAACAAGTGACGGACATAGAGCAAGCGAATGACTCTATCGAAGCAGCGCGCTCAAGTAATCTTGGTGAGCAGTATCTAACCTTCTATATGAACAAAGAAGAGTTTGGCGTCAACATTTTGTCTGTTCAAGAAATTCGCGGATGGGAGCCCGTTACTGCTATTCCCAATGCGCCAAGACACGTAAAAGGCGTGATGAACCTGCGCGGAACGGTCGCGCCAGTGATTGATCTGCGTATGTGTTTTGGCTTAGAGGAGCAGGCTTATACTAACGAGACCGTGGTCATCATATTGACGGTTCCTTCTGAGGGTGGCCCAAAGGTAATGGGCGTGATTGTCGACGCCGTTTCTGATGTTCATAATTTTAATGAAGATAGTGTGCAGCCTTCACCAGACCTAAGTCATGAGGGGCAAGCGCAGTATATCAAAGGGCTTGGCAGTACTGATGACCAGATGGTTATTTTGCTAGAGCTGACTGACGAGCTGATTGACGATGTCTAGCATTTTGACTTTGTCGACGTATAAACTTTGAGCAAGCGTTGAGGTAATCCGTGTCAGCAATACAACGAGAATTTACGATGTCTGACGAGTCATTTAAGACTGTCAGCGAGCTCGCCTATCAATACACCGGAATTGTTTTTGGCGATCATAAAAAAGATATGGTTTACGGTCGTCTTGCTCGCAGAATGCGCGAGCTGGGTTTAAAGGATATGACGGATTATTGCCCGCTAATTACCGACAGTGGGCATGACGAAGTAAGTAAATTCATTAATGCGATTACAACAAATCTCACATCATTTTTTCGCGAGCCTCATCACTTTGATTTTTTAGAAGATACCTTCTGCGAAGAGGTTATTCGAAGTTCGAAAGGCTCTAAGATAAGAGGATGGTCTGCCGCGTGTTCCACTGGCGAAGAACCATACTCGGCTGCGATTACGTTAAGCGAAAAGCTTATAGGGACTCATTGGGATTGTAAGATACTCGCGACAGATTTGGACTCTAAAGTACTCGAGCATGCGAGTCACGGGATTTACGATAAGGACCGCATTAAGTCCTTAACCGCAGACCGAAAGAAAAAGTGGTTTTTGAGCGACCCTAACCGCCCTGATGTCGTGAAAGTAAAACCATCTTTGCAGGCTATGATCAAATTTAAACGGCTAAACCTGCTTGAAGGCTGGCCGATGAAAGGCCCATTCGATTTTATTTTTTGTCGAAATGTATTTATCTATTTTGACCTGCCAACTCAGCAGAAGATTTTGAATGGGTTTGCAGAAAAGCTGCGTCCAGGGGGGTATTTATTTATCGGCCACTCTGAAAACCTACATGATGCAGGTAAGCATTTTGATTCGTTAGGTAAAACTATCTATCAGCGTCGTTAGCAGTAAGAAGGAAACGGAATTGACACAAGTACCGCAAGCATTACCTACACCGATTGCTGGTTTTGAGCATATCAACCGGTATTGGGATAAGCGTATGAATGTTCCTGCAGCCAAGATAATGCCGGGCGAGTTTTATGTGAGTCGCAGTGGAGAGATGATCGTTACTGTTTTAGGTTCCTGTGTCTCTGCGTGCATTCGTGACAAGCAGTTAGGAATTGGAGGCATGAATCATTTTATGTTGCCGCAAGAAGGGCAGCACTCTACGGAAGCTTGGGGTGGTGGTGTTAGTCATGCATCGCGCTATGGTAACTGGGCAATGGAGTATTTGATTAATGCGATTTTGAAGTTGGGTGGAACTCGCCGTAATCTCGAAGTTAAAGTGTTCGGCGGTGGCAATGTCATGCGCAATATGTCTGACATTGGCGCTCGAAACGTTGAGTTTGTTAAGCGCTATCTCTATGAAGAGAACTTTGAAGTAGTCGCTGAAGATGTGGGTACGATCTATCCTCGTAAGGTTCTTTATTTCCCAGATACGGGTGCCGTGAAGGTTAGAAAACTAGTCGAGGTGACAAACGATACATTGATCGAGCGCGAGAGAGCTTATGGCAAAGGCTTGTCTGAAACGGGAAGTCAAGATTCGGGAAGTGTCGAACTATTCGATTAGAGTTTTGTTGGCAGCCTGCCGGCTATGAAATTGGTTGTAATCAAGGGGAACTTTTTTGAGCAAAATTAAAGTATTGATCGTTGACGATTCTGAGCTGATTCGCCAAATACTGCGAGAGATACTCAGCGCTTCACCAGATTTTGATGTGGTTGGAGCTGCAGAGCACCCCTATGAAGCGAGAGAGATGATTAAGCAGCTTAACCCTGACGTGTTAACGCTTGATGTTGAAATGCCAAAGATGGACGGTATATCGTTCCTGAAAAATATTATGCGACTTCGCCCAATGCCTGTGGTGATGATTTCTACGCTAACGGAAACAGGCGCGCCGGCGACACTTGATGCGCTTGAAATTGGCGCTGTGGACTATATTGCCAAGCCGCGTGGCGACAATTTGCAAGAGTATGCCGAGCTAATACAAGACAAAGTACGCAATGCAGCGCGGGCGAATGTCACGGCTCGGGAGGCGATCGTCGCCGAGCCTCAAGCGGCTGCTTCGCGCACCTTAGCTAGTGGCAAGGGAGAGCGCTATAAAACTAGTAAAGTAATCTGTTTGGGCAGCTCTACTGGTGGCACGGAGGCCTTGAAAGAGGTGTTGGTAGGTATGCCAGCTAACTGCCCTCCAATTGTTATGGCCCAACATATTCCTCCGGCGTTTAGCACAACGTTTGCGGATCGACTGAATGCCTTGTGTGGTATCACTGTTTGTGAAGCAAAAGCGGGTATGCCATTGCAGCCCGGGCATGCGTATCTAGCGCCTGGTGACAGGCATTTAAGAGTTATGAAGAAATCAACCGGCTTGGTTACGGCTTTGTTTGACGGCGAAAAAGTGAATGGGCATATTCCCTCCGTCGACGTCTTATTCGACTCGGTTGTTGAGCTGGTTGGTAGGGATACTGTAGGCGCGGTCCTAACAGGAATGGGCGTAGATGGAGCGAAAGGTTTGATGAATATTCGCTCTGCCGGCGGAGAAACAATCGCTCAGGATGAAAAAACCAGTGTAGTTTGGGGAATGCCAGGCGCGGCGGTGAAGCTTGGCGCAGCGGCACAGGTATTGCCTATTAAGAGTGTGCGAGATGCCTTGTTGGCGGCATGTGTGTTTAAAACAAGTTAGTTTAAATCGCCCATTGAACTTGAGTTCATACTGACGTTATATTACCCACAACAAAAACAGTAAAAATAAGGGAATGTTTTAATGTCTATCGCTAGTCAGTTGTCAGAGTCTGGAGACTCCGTTTCTATTGGAATTAAAGGGCGTTTTGATTTTAGTTCGCACAGAGAGTTTCGCGAAGCATATGAGGCGCACGGAGAGGCGGTCAGTGCTTATGTGATAGATATGGCAGATGCAGTCTACTTAGACAGTTCTGCGCTAGGCATGCTTTTGTTATTGCGTGATTTTGCCGGCGGCATCGATTCAAATATTAAGATTATTAACTGTACTCCCGAAGTGAAGAAAATATTTGGTATTTCAAATTTCGAGCAGCTGTTTGACATTCATTAACGGAGTATTTGGTTTTTCGTTTAGATTTGGTGTTGCCTAGTCCGCTCTGTCTGGCAGTTTTTGTTAGGCAAATATCGGGTGACTTTCTGCTGGCGCTGGTTTCTTAATTCCCTCCTAATTGTATACAGCGCTATCTTTTGGCCTATTGTTTGCTTTTATCTTACTAAACTTAGTTTTAGTGACTTAAGACATATAGGTGGCAGCACTCATGCAGCAATTGCTTTTATTTAACGCTCCTCAGACACCAGGTTTTGCTGGTTCTCCAGCTAGTGGCGCTGCGCCGAATGCCGCAGGCCGCATAGGCTCTGGGCCTGAAGGATTTGCAGATACAATGCGTTCAGTTCTTAAGCCTCTTGCGAGCCATCAAACTGTTGGCACTTCGGATGCTGACGGTGCGCCAGTTTTATCTGCGCAGGATTTATCCCAGATAATTGCGGGTACCGTAAGTGGGCAACAGGCTGCCGCTTTGACGGTCTTCGACGGGGAGGGATTGCCGGTATTACCAAACAATCTTACGCTTAATCAGGTTCCTGGCCTGAATGGCGAACTCACTTCAGCTGACCAGTCGCTTCTCGGTGAAAGTCTTATGGCTGAGGTCTCCGTGGGTTTGGAGAGTGATGCTCTGCTTAGCGGTGTAACGACCGGACTTGTTCCTGGGACTGATAATTCTAGCGCTATCGTCGCAGATCTCGCTGGTGTGGTGCCAGGTACAGGCAATATCTCTCTTTCGATGGACTCTGCAATAACGCAAATGCTTAATGGCGAGGGTACTGTACCTGCAGGCGTTGAAAATACGGAGTCGATTGACCCTAAAATGGTTGCCGCGTCCGGTCCAAGCCTTGCGCCAGGGTTAGTTGCACCGACGCCGATGTTGTCCGCGTCTTCTGCAGTTAATGTTGCGCCAGTGATGACCGCTCAGCCCGTTGGGCAGGATCGAATGACGGTTCGTTCAGATAGTAGCGGTGCTATGCGAGCCAAGAGCCAGGCGGCTATAAGTTTGCAGTCTGCCGGTCTCAATGGCGCTGGTTTAACTCCGGGCGGTCAGTCGCCTGATGCGCAGATGATGGCAGGGGCGTCGTCAGCAGCTGCCGCCAGTGATGCAGCAGGTGAGCCGCAGCGTCTGCTAAGCTCATCGTGGAATAACCTTTTTCAAGGTGGTGGCTTGCAGTCACAACCTTCAGCGAAAACTGATGTTAATTTTAAGATGAGTATGGAGCAGGCATTGGCGGGAGTTGAAGCCGGGGGTGATGTTCCAGATGAGTTATTGGCCAAATTAGCTGAGCCCAATAGCCCCAGGCCATCAGAACTTGGCGCCAAGGTGAGCAGCGCGACCGCGGATAAACCATACTCTAGTAGTGTAAATGTGCCGGTTGGTGACCCCGAATGGGGTGCAAAAATGAATGAAAAAGTGATGTGGTTGTCTGGTCGCGGTATTCAGTCAGCTCAGATTCATTTAAACCCCGTGGAGCTCGGTCCAGTAGAGGTCAAAGTATCGGTACAGAATGACCAAACAGTCATTAGTTTTAATGTTCAGAATACCGGTGTTAAAGAATTGCTCGAATCGAATGTTCAGCGCCTCAGAGATATGATTGATCAAAATGGTGGAACGCTCGCCGAAGTCAACGTAGAGGAACGCTCTTCTGATAGGGAGGGCTTAGCTCAGCAACAGCAAAACTCTCAGAAAGGCGGGGGCAGTTCGTCGGGCTCTCATGGGGATGGCGATCTTGTTGAAGATGGCTTGTCACTCGATGGCGAGACCGGTATTGACAGCATGTCTTTAGTGGATGACTACGCGTAGCTGAAATCTTGAAGGACTCCGGTATTTAGCTCGGGGCCTGATCTCTCTTTTTACTCGTTAGGCAGCGATAGGATATTCAACTCTTTGTCATTATGTTGAGATTCCCTCCTAAAGTAACTAACCCTATAAGAGCGTGGCCAAGCCGCGCGCTCCGACCTATAAATTTTCGACATAATCCCCCTCCGTTTCCCTGAAAATGTTACGCTTCGCAGAACTAGCGTTGAGCTCTTTGTTAATAGGGGGTTCGACTGGTTTTCGAGTGTTTGGCATGGTGTTTGCTGAAGCTATTGTAGCTTCACATAAAGTTGAGATTACGACGGGAATTTGACGTGGCTGAAGAAGAGAAGAAAGACCAAGAGCAAAGCGAAGAGGGCGAAAGTAAGCCTGGTAAAAAGAAGATTATTATTATCGCAGGTATAGCGCTTGTCGCCATTGGAATTGCGGTCGGTGTGACTCTTTTTTTGATGGGCGGCGATGACTCAGAAGGCGCTGAAGCGGCCGCTGAGGAAGTGGTAGAGGCCAAAGTGCCTGCTATTTACCTTGATTTGCAACCGGCATTTTTAATCACCTTTAACGAAGGTGGCAGGCAGCGCTATATGCAGATTCATGTTTCTGTGTCTAGTCGTGATGAAGCAGCGATTAGTGCTGTAGAGCATCATTTACCGTTTATTAAATCAAAAATTAACACGCTCTACAGTAGTCAGGATTTCGACGTAATTCAGACGCCAGAAGGTAAAAGCGCGTTAAGGGATCAGTCCCTAGCCACCATTAATGAAGTGCTAGAGGGTGAAGGTGAGGCGTTAGTTGAGAGCGTATTTTTTACAAATTTCGTGCTGCAGTAAGGTACGAGGGTGGGGTGTACTGATCGCTGAGTTTTCGATCGGCGAAAGGCACTCCAGCGTGATTCATGATTTAAGCAGGTCATAGCTGTGCAAGACTTATTATCACAAGACGAGATAGATGCGTTACTCCACGGGGTCGATGACGGTGATATAGATACCGAAGACGATGCTGATGAGGAAGGCATACGTTCCTATGATTTAGCAAGTCAGGATCGGATTGTTCGTGGGCGTATGCCGACGTTAGAGATGATCAATGAGCGCTTTGCTCGTTACACCCGTATTAGCCTGTTTAACCTGTTGCGCCGAAACGCAGATGTTTCAACGGGTGGCGTACAGATCATGAAGTTCGGTGAGTACATCCATACGCTGTATGTCCCGACCAGTTTGAATATTGTTAAGTTTCGACCTCTTCGTGGTGCAGGGTTATTTATTTTTGATGCCAAACTGGTGTTTAAGCTGGTGGACAATTTCTTTGGTGGCGACGGGCGGCATGCCAAGATCGAAGGTCGCGAATTTACGCCGACTGAAAACCGCGTTGTTCAGATGGTTTTGGAGCAAGTGTTCACAGATATGGAGGAGGCGTGGAGCGCCGTATTCAAATTAAATTTTGAATATATCAACTCTGAAGTGAACCCAGCAATGGCGAATATTGTTAGCCCAAGCGAAGTGATCGTCGTAAGTACGTTTCATATTGAGCTCGATGGCGGTGGTGGTGATTTGCACATGGCGATTCCCTATTCAACTGTCGAACCTATTCGAGAGTTGCTAGATGCTGGCGTGCAGAGTGATGTCGATGATGTTGATGAGCGTTGGGTCAATACTTTAAAGAAAGACCTTTTAGAGGCCCCAGTGAAGCTCAATGCCACAATCCTGGAGAACACGATCTCACTGCGCGATGTGCAGGGTATTAAGGCAGGGGATGTGATTCCTATCGAACTACCTGATGAGGTGACGGTGACGGCGAGCAGAGTGCCGATGTTTACCGCTAAGTTGGGGCAGAGAAATGGCGCTTTAGCGCTGCAGTTATGCAATAAAATTCAAAGAACGAACTCTATAGCTAGCGTGGTAGAAGACGATGAGTGAAGACGAAGAAAATGGCGCAGGCCAAAGTGAAGACGAGAAACTCGCATCGGAGTGGGAAGAGGCTATGCAAGAGTCCGGTGATTCAGAGGAATCCGCAGAAGAAAGCGGCGCTGAAGACGAGTGGGCCGCCGCTATGGCTGAAGCTGATGCTTTAGGTGAGGGAGGGGGCGCAGCGGCTGATGATATTGAAGCTGCTCCTTTAGAAAACTTCAGCGCCGGTGCACCGGCTCAAGCTGTAGCTGGATTGGGCGAGGGCGGAGCAACGCCAGACCTTGACGTCATTCTTGATATACCGGTCACGATTTCGATGGAAGTGGGTAATACCTCTATTCCCATCCGTAACTTGCTGCAGCTCAATCAGGGCTCTGTCATTGAGTTGGACCGATTGGCGGGAGAACCTCTCGACGTTCTCGTTAACGGCACTCTCATCGCGCATGGTGAGGTTGTGATGGTGAATGAAAAGTTTGGTATTCGGTTAACAGACGTTGTTAGCCCAAGCGAGCGTATTAGGCGGCTGAACTAGTGAGCGAGGTTCGCCGCAGAATAACTTGGTCTGCCGGTTTTGTTGCAATGGCATTTGGTGTTGCTATCAGTTCGCCGCTTTGGGCTTCAGAAAGCGAGACGGCTCAAACTGCTAAGGCGGGTGTTACCGCAGTGGCTGAAGCGAGCAAAGTTTCGATTTCCGAGGCATCAAGCTGGCCGGTTGTTATCCTAACGCTGCTTGGTATGGTTGCGTTGATCTTATTGATGGCTTGGTTCGCCAAGCGTTTCGGTAGTATTTCAGGGATGGGCGGGAGAGATATTCAGGTACTTTCTGCCATGTCAGTGGGTAGCCGCGAAAAGATAGCGCTAATTGATGTAAAAGGGACTCAGCTATTGATTGGTGTGACTGCAAACTCGATTAATCAGCTGCACACATTTGATGCCCCGGTTGTTGTTGCGAATGCTGCTTCGAAATCGTCGTTTTCTGACACGCTTAAGCAGGCCTTTGACGGCAAGCCTCCAAGTTTGGAGTCGGAGGATGCATAGGTTTGTTTGGTTTACTCTACTATTAGTTTCGCCTGTTTCCTTTGTAATGGCGGCCGATACGGGAATACCTGCTTTACAGTTGGTCACTAATGAAGATGGCTCTCAGTCATATTCAGTGACGCTTCAAATCATGGCGCTTATGACGGCGCTGACTTTTTTGCCCGCGATGTTGATGATGATGACGTCATTTACGCGCATCATCATCGTGTTTTCTATCCTAAGGCAGGCGCTCGGTTTGCAGCAGACGCCTTCGAATCAAATCATCCTAGGGTTAACTTTGTTCCTGACGATTTTTATCATGTCGCCGGTGATAGAAAAAGTGAATCAAACAGCGATACAGCCCTATATCAACGAGGAATTGAAGCCTCTTGAAGCGGTTGAAAAGGCGAGCCTGCCGTTTCGAGAGTTCATGTTAGGTCAGACGCGGGAGGATGATATTGCCTTGTTCTTGCGGATTTCGGGGCAGACAGCAGATAGCCCAGAAAACTTATCGTTTTGGGTGTTGATGCCGGCGTTTGTCACGAGTGAGCTTAAGACAGCCTTTCAAATTGGCTTTATGTTATTCCTGCCATTTCTTGTTATCGATATGGTTGTGGCGAGTGTACTGATGGCAATGGGTATGATGATGTTGTCGCCGATTATTATTTCGTTACCGTTTAAGATTATGTTTTTTGTTTTGATTGATGGTTGGGCTCTAATAATGGGAACGCTGGCGGCGAGCTTTAATGTTTGATGCCAATTCTTTGTAGCGAGCGGGGTAGTAAATAATGACACCTGAAGTAGCAATGGAGCTAGTGAGAGATGCTGTTTGGCTAATTGTTTCCTTAGTTGCGCTTATTCTAACGCCTAGTTTGATTGTCGGTCTTGTCGTGAGTGTTTTTCAGGCAGCCACTCAAATTAATGAGCAGACACTTAGTTTCTTACCTCGTTTGCTTATCACCTTGCTGATGATCATCGCGGCAGGGCCTTATATGATGCAAAAGATCATTGATTTTACTCAGGGTCTGATCGTCAACATTCCGTTAGTTTTAGGCTAGTTGTGATCCTTACAGATGCCCAGATCGGCGCTTGGTTAGGGCAGCTATTGTGGCCATTGTTCCGTATTGGCAGCTTTTTTATGGTGATCCCTATTATTGGGACGCGTTTGGTGTCTATGCGAATTCGCATGGGTCTCGCGTTGGCCGTTACTGTGATTGTCGCTCCTTTATTAGATCCCGTTCCTGTGGTTGAAGCGCTGTCTGTCGACGCTGTGTTTATTACACTTCAGCAAATTCTAATTGGCTCCTTGCTGGGTTTCATGTTTGTTATGTTGATGCAGTTATTTGTCGTCGCAGGCCAAATGATTGCGATGCAGATGGGGCTTGGGTTCGCCTCTATGGTCGACCCTGCAAATGGCGTAAACGTTCCTGTTTTATCTCAAATTTTTCTAGTGGGCGTTACCTTAGTATTTCTGGCCATGAACGGGCACTTGGTGATGATTGAGGTGATCGTCGAGAGTTTTCGAACTTGGCCCGTGTCGGCAACGATCGTTGGTCCCGGCAGTATCACCCTAGTTCATGTTTGGGAAATGGTGATGCGCGTTAGTTGGATGTTCGCCTCTGCACTTATTTTGTCATTGCCCGTCATTACGGCTGTGCTGATCGTTAACCTTTCATTTGGCATCATGACGCGGGCTGCGCCGCAAATGAATGTCTTTTCGCTGGGTTTCCCGATCGGTATGTTGTTTGGTCTGTTTATTATTTGGGTGAGTGTTCCTGGTTTATTGCCTCAGTTCGAGAAATTGAGTCTAGAAACGTTTTTGTATCTGCGTGAGCTTCAGGGTGGCTGATTATGGCTGAAGACAACGACAGCAGTCAGGAAAAAACCGAAGAGCCCACCCCCAAGCGCCTCGAAAAGGCGCGTGATGAGGGGCAAGTAGCGCGCTCTAAAGAGCTGAATACGGCGACGATTCTAATGATGGGCACGGGCGGTTTGCTTATAATTGGCGAGCAGCTTGGTAAGTCTATGACGGATATTATGCGTAGTACTTTCTCGTTGCCGCGTGAAGCGCTTTTTGATGAAAAGCAAATGGGTTTGTACCTCGCTAACTCGGCTATTGAGGCCGTTGGGGCATTGGCTCCGTTGATGATATTTCTTTTCATCGCTTCGATTGCGGGCTCTATTGCCTTAGGTGGCTGGCTGTTGTCTGCCAAGGCCGTTGCGCCAAAATTCAGCAGAATGAACCCGATCAAAGGTCTTGGTCGTATGTTCTCGCTAAAGTCTCTAGTCGAGTTAGCGAAAGCGATCGCGAAAGTGGCAGTGGTATTGTTTTTTGCGCTAATTATTTTACATACGCAAACAGATGAGTTGCTAGGCTTATCCCGTGAGGCGACTGTCCCTGCGATGGCGCATGCTGCTCGAATACTCGGCTGGAGCTTTTTTCTGCTGTCTTGCACGATGATTGTTATCGTCATTGTCGATGTTCCTTTTCAGATATATGAGCATCAGAAAAATCTTAAAATGACAAAGCAAGAGATACGCGACGAGTATAAAGATACTGAAGGTAAGCCAGAAGTTAAGGCAAAGGTACGTCAGCTTCAGCGTGAAATGTCGCAACGTCGTATGATGCAGGATGTGCCCTTAGCCGATGTTGTTATCACCAACCCAACGCATTTCTCTGTCGCGCTTCGTTATAAGCCGGATAGCGATGATGCGCCGATATTGCTAGCCAAAGGCGGCGATCAGATTGCTTTAAAAATAAGAGAGATTGCAAATGCGAACGACGTTGAGATTGTTGAGGCGCCGGCTCTGGCGCGGGCGGTATATTATAATTCTGAAATAGGGCAGGAGATTCCTTCTGGCCTCTACATGGCAGTCGCTCAGATACTGGCTTACGTGTTTCAACTTCGGCAATTCAGACGTCGTGCTTCCAAGCGTCCGAATATGCCTGATCTGCCTATTCCAGACGAATTAAAGCGCGACGAATAATGCTGGGCTAGTGAATTGCCTGACGCTTACTTTTATCTGTATCTTTTTATCTATCGCTTTCCAATGTCGGTGCGCTTCTTGCAGAACTAGGTTTACTAGCAAATAAGTGCCGAGATATCGTCATTTATTTGGTTCTCTTGAAAGACCAAGCGATGCGATATTTTTATGCAAACAGCGACACTTAATCAGTTCCGATTAGTTCAATCCAACATGGGTATCCCCATTCTGTTGGTTGGCATGCTGGGAATGATGACTCTGCCGGTCCCTCCCTTTCTCTTAGACTTACTATTTACTTTTAACATCGCCTTATCGCTCGTGGTTCTGCTGGTTTGTATCTATTCGTTGCGTCCGATGGAGTTTGCGATTTTTCCAACGGTATTGTTAGTTGCGACCTTGCTCCGACTTGCCTTGAACGTTGCATCGACGCGAGTCGTGTTGTTAGAAGGTCACGAAGGTGGTGACGCTGCAGGTAAGGTTATCGAGGCGTTTGGAGAGGTTGTGATTGGCGGAAACTATGCCGTAGGTTTGGTGGTTTTCGCGATATTGATGATTATCAATTTTGTGGTTGTGACCAAAGGTGCTGGACGAGTTTCGGAAGTGAGCGCGCGCTTTACCTTGGATGCCATGCCGGGCAAACAGATGGCAATTGATGCCGACCTGAATGCAGGAATTATTGATCAGCAGGCGGCTAAAGAGCGACGAGAGGAGGTTGCTGAAGAGGCTGACTTCTATGGGTCAATGGACGGTGCTAGTAAGTTTGTCCGTGGTGATGCGATTGCGGGTTTGCTCATTCTCGCGATCAATATTATTGGCGGGCTGAGTATCGGTATGGTCCAACACGGTTTGGACTTTTCTGATGCGATGGAAAAATATTCTTTGCTTACGATCGGGGACGGTCTAGTCGCTCAGATCCCGTCATTGCTGCTTTCGACCGCTGCCGCCATTATGGTGACACGGGTTAGCACCACTCAGGATATGTCGAGTCAAATTTTTGACCAAATGTTTGTTGAGCCGAAAGCGCTGTACATAGCTTCTGCGATCTTGATTGTTATGGGCTTAGTGCCGGGTATGCCGCATGTTGCGTTTGTTGGTCTAGGTACCTTAACTGCGGTCGGTGCTTGGTACTTTGATAAGCGCCGTAAAGAGGCCGCCGTTGAGTCTTATGATGGCCCTATGCCGCGCAGAAAATCTGGCAGTTCCGGCCTTCAAGACGCAATCGCCAATCAAGCCGCGGATGCACTGCCTGCGCCGGCAAGTGAGTCTGAAAGAACGACCCCAGAGTTAGGTTGGGACGACGTGACAGCGGTTGATGTGATTGGCTTGGAAGTCGGTTATCGGCTGATTCCTTTGGTAGATAAATCACAGGGCGGTCAGTTGCTTGGACGAATAAAAGGCGTTCGAAAAAAATTATCGCAAGAATTAGGGTTCTTAATGCCGTCGGTTCATATTCGCGACAACTTAGACCTGATGCCAAACGTTTATCGAATTACGCTGATGGGGGTGAATATTGCAGAAGCTGAGATACATCCAGATAGAGAGTTGGCGATTAATCCTGGCCAGGTATTTGGCACGGTTGAAGGTATCGAGGGCAGAGACCCCGCGTTCGGTTTGGATGCCATTTGGATTGAGTCTAGTCAAAAGGATCACGCGCAGACCTTAGGTTATACAGTGGTCGATTCAAGCACGGTTGTTGCAACGCACTTAAATCAGGTTTTGCAAAAGCATGCGAATGAGTTGATTGGCCATGAAGAAGTGCAGCAGTGGTTGGACCAGCTAACGCGTGGCTCGCCAAAACTTGCTGAAGAGTTAGTACCGAACTGTGTTTCCGTTAGTGTTTTGCTGAAGGTTTTACAGAGCTTATTGATTGAAGATGTGCCCATCAGAGATATGCGTTCGATCGCAGAGGCCATTGTTAATATGGGGCCAAGTAGTTCGGATGCGACGCAGCTAACGGAGTCTTGTCGTCATGCCTTGCGCCGTATGATCGCGCAGACGCTTTGTGGTGCCGAAGCAGAAATCCCTGTTATCACTCTAGAGCCAGACTTGGAACAGCTATTGCTTAAGTCAGTGCATCAGTCACAAAAAACTGGCGTTGCGGATGATATGGGCTTGGTGTTAGAGCCTCAGATAGTTGAATCACTCCAGCGCTCATTGAGTGACTCAGCCCAGCGACAAGAAATGCTTGGCCAGCCAGCAATATTGCTGGTGTCAGCGCCATTGAGGCCGCTGTTAGCAAGGTTTATTCGGGTCAGTATTAGTGCGATGAGAGTGTTGTCTTATCAGGAAGTACCAGACAACAAGCAGATAAATATTGTGGCAACGGTCGGTCAATAATTTGGCGCTTCAAGTGCCTCGCAGTCGCCTTTGGCGAAGCACGCAGAAGTAAGGTGTAGGACATAGATATGAACGTTAAACGATTTTTCTCAAATACGATGCAAGATGCTCTTAAGATGGTTCGGGAGGAGCTCGGCGCAGATGCAATGATTCTCTCGAATGAGAAGGTCGATGGCGGCGTTGAGATTGTGGCGGCATTAGATTACGACGAAGAAAAGGCACAACAATCAATCGGGCTCGATGTTCCAGCAAGTCCTACTAAAGTAGCGCGTCTGCATGCGCAAAAGCACATACGTTTGCAGGATGAATTAGGGCGAGCGAAGAAACATATAGAGGATGTGAAGCGCAATCAAAAGCCAGCGGCAGCGATGGCGAAGGTGGCTGAGTTGCCAGTGGGCAATGCTGAATCAGTACCCGCCGGCTGGGATCAATTGACCGATATGAGAGCAGAGATAGAATCTCTCAGAGGTTTGATTCAGCAGAGCGTGACGCCCGCAGCAGTTAAACCAGTCGAAACGATGACGGCGGCGCAAAAACACGTTGCCGAACGTTTAGAGTCTATTTGCTTGGCGAAACCACTTCGCGAAAAGGTGGTGGCAGCGGTGCGTCAAGAAGAAACGCCTGGTAGCGCTTGGGCTAAAGCGGAAGAAGAAATCGAACAAAGTATTGCCATCGAATATGGGGAAATTATCGATCAGGGTGGTGTTATTGCCTTGGTAGGCCCTACTGGAAGCGGTAAAACCATGACCATTGGTAAAATGGCCGCTCGTTACGTCATGAAGTTTGGAGCGGACAGCATTGCGCTAGTGACCACTGACCGGTATCGAATCGCAGCACATGAGCAGCTCAAAGTTTTTGGTCGTATTCTTAATGTGCCGGTGCATAGTGTTGATGAACAAAATACGCTAGACGCCATACTGGATCGTTTGTCTGATAAGCGCTTGGTGTTGGTTGATACGGCGGGTCTTATGCCGAACGATAAGTGTTGGACGCAGCAACTGAACGAAATAAAAATGTCTGCGCATAGGGTCCAGCCTTACTTAGTAATGTCCGCCGTTGGTCAGTATCAAGTGATGTGTGCGAACTACAACCACTATCGAATGATCAATCCGGTGGGGGTTATCGTGACTAAGATGGATGAAGCGGTTAGCTTGGGCGAAAGCATAAGTTTTTTGATGGAGTGTCAGTTGCGCGTTGCTTACTATACTGATGGGCAGCGCGTTCCTGAAGACATTCATCGCCTTGAAGCAAAAGGATTGCTGGCGCAAGCCGAGGCCTTGTTGAATAGTTCCCAGCGATGGGTGACAATCAGCTCCGAAGAACAACAAGGCCCTGCGGAAACGGTCTTTTCGCATTCCGCATAGCTTGCACAAACGCATAATTGGCATAAATAGGTCATCGGATTTTTTTTTGCTAGACTTCTTCAAGAGCATTGGCGTTTGAAATTGATAAAAAATATAAAGTAAATGCTGCGAAAGTAGTGTCGTTGTAATCTAAGAGGAATCAAACCGGTATGGCTAACTCTGGCCCGGTTCAAGTAATTGCTGTCACTGGTGGAAAGGGTGGCGTAGGCAAAAGTAACGTATCTATTAACTTATCTATTGCATTAGCGCGCATGGGTCGCAGAGTTGTGCTGCTTGATGCCGACTTGGGTTTGGCTAATATCGATGTTTTGCTCGGCATTTCCTCGAAGGGCAATATTGCTGACGTGATCAACGGAACCGCATCCCTTAAAGACGTTATGGTCGAGGGCCCTCAGGGCGTTAAGATTGTCCCTGCGTCGTCGGGTACTCAAAAAATGGTGTCCTTAAACCCGATGGAGCATGCTGGTTTAATAAATGCCTTTAGTGAAATTGCTAGCGACCTTGATGTGTTGATTGTTGATACGGCAGCTGGGATATCAGACGGTGTCGTTTCTTTTTTAAGAGCCGCACAAGAGGTTGTCGTCGTCGTGGTCGATGAGCCAACATCCATTACCGATTGCTATGCCCTCATAAAGTTGCTCAATCGTGATTATGATATGTACCGCTTCAGAGTGCTAGCTAATATGGTTAAGTCTCAAGAAGAGGGTCGCCATCTTTTTTCAAAACTAACGCATGTGACGGATCGTTTTCTCGATGTTGCTCTGCAGTATGTTGGCTGCATTCCCTTCGATGAGGCCGTTAAGAAGTCTGTTCAACGGCAGCGTCCAGTCATTGAGGCATACCCAAAGGCTAAGGCATCATTAGCTTATAAAGCGCTTGCGGAAAAAGCCGATAGTTGGCCTTTGCCTTCAAGCCCGCGTGGGCACTTAGAGTTCTTTGTTGAGCGCTTGGTTCAGGCCTGATTTTCGTTCACTTTTGATTTGCATCGAGTTGTAGTGAAAGCAAAAATAATTAAACATCTTGCCTTGGGTTGTGTGGTCTTTGTCTATGTATAGCGAAGCAGAAACACGGCGTGCTGATCAGCTGATCGCAAAGCACGCGCCTCTTGTAAAAAAGATTGCTCACCACCTGATGGCGCGGCTTCCTGCTAGCGTGCAAGTCGATGACCTTATTCAGGCTGGGATGATCGGCTTGCTAGAAGCGTCGAAGAAATATGAGTCATCCAAAGGCGCCGCATTTGAAACCTATGCCGGCATCCGCATACGTGGTTCGATGATGGATGAGGTTCGCAAGGGTGACTGGGTTCCACGTTCTGTGCATAGAAATGGACGCCGAATTGCAGAGGCCGTGAAAATTGTTGAGGACCGAGAAGGCCGGGATGCGCGAGATGAAGAAATCGCGACTGAGTTAGGCATGAGTCTGGATGAGTATTTTTCCTGTTTAAAAGATAGCAATAGCGGCAAGCTTTTTAGTCTTGATGAAGTGACTGAAAATGGCGAGGGGATGATAGATGCCAAAGTTCATGATCATGAAGGGCCCGGTAAGAAAGTTCAAGAGCGAGCATTTAAAGAGCGCCTGATCGCGGAAATCGATAACCTGCCCGAACGTGAAAAAATGGTGTTATCGCTATATTACGAAGAAGAGTTGAATCTGAAGGAAATAGGGCTTGTTTTGTCCGTTAGTGAATCTCGCGTTAGTCAAATACACTCTCAAGCTGCCATGAGGCTTAGAGCTCGCATGGGCGAGTGGCTATAATTCTTGAAAATTTAAGATCTACGGCAACCTGCCGAAATAGATTATCTAAGGCAAGCAAAATTTTAAAATAGATCGACTTTCGATCAATTTTGAATCTCTCCTGTCACCGCCGGATATCGTTGAAATAAAAGCCAAAAAAAACTGGATAGCACCAGAACAGCGACTAGACTTGGGTGTATAGAATCAATGTGATTTCGGGCATCGACATTAGTGGAGGTCGACTTGAATAAAGATATGAAAATCCTAGTCGTAGATGATTTTTCGACTATGAGAAGAATTATAAAAAACCTACTTCGTGATTTAGGGTTCACAAATACTGATGAAGCTGACGACGGTAATACTGCGTTGCCTATGCTTCAGACCGGTAAATATGACTTCCTTGTAACGGATTGGAACATGCCAGGTATGACTGGGATTGAACTGCTGCAAAATGTACGTGCAGACGATAATCTCAAAACAATGCCGGTCCTAATGGTAACTGCAGAAGCGAAGCGTGATCAGATCGTTGCCGCGGCGCAAGCCGGTGTCAATGGCTACGTAGTCAAGCCGTTTACTGCTGCTGTCCTCAAAGAAAAAATCGATAAGATTTTTGAACGTATTGACTCTTAGGGGCTGTCGCACATATGTCTGATAATACCGAAGAACAAAACGAGACTGTGAGAGCTTTTGAAGACGGGTTGAAAGAGCAAAGCTACCGTTTGAAAGAACTCGTCGACAGCGGTGATATCTCTGGTGCTATGGAAGTCATCAACGAGATAAACGAAACTCGCGATCGAACCTTATATCAAGAAGTAGGGCGCTTAACTCGCTCTCTTTACGAATCGATTCGAAACTTTCATGTTGATAGTGCTGTTCCTCCTCATGATGAGGAAGCAATGTCTAAAATGAATGATGCTTCAGACCGGCTTACCTACGTTGTTGATATGACCAATAAAGCGGCAAATAAGACGCTAGATTTGGTCGAAGAAACAATGCCTTACGCTTCCGGAATAAAAGAAGAGGCGGTTCAACTTAAAGAAGCTTGGGGGCGCTTGCAGCGCAAGGAAATGAAGCCCGAAGAATTTAGAGCGTTGTCTGGGCGGATGGATGAGTTCCTGCAAAAATTATCGGTAGATTCCGATAAAGTTTACGTTAACTTGTCCGAAATATTGTTAGCACAAGACTTTCAAGATCTAACCGGGCAGGTGATTCATAGAGTCACCGGTCTAGTGAAAGAAGTTGAAGAAAATCTCGTCGACTTAGTTAGGATGGCGGGCAAGGTAGACAGTATCACGGGCACGGTTCACGACATAGATGAAGTCGATAGAGGTATTGAGGGTGAAGGCCCTCAAATGAACACTGAAAAACGTGAGGATGTCGTTTCAGGGCAGGACGATGTAGACGATTTATTGTCTAGTTTAGGTTTTTAAGGGGTACGCATGTCATTCGACGCGGATGAAGAGATCCTCCAGGACTTCCTGGTAGAGGCTGGTGAAATTCTTGAACTGCTGTCAGAGCAGTTGGTCGATCTGGAAAATAATCCAGACGATGTTGAGTTATTGAATGCAATCTTTAGAGGTTTTCATACGGTTAAGGGCGGCGCAGGCTTTCTTCAGTTGGAAGCGTTAGTTGCTTGTTGCCACATTGCCGAAAACGTATTCGACATTTTAAGAAACGGCAAACGTAAGGTTGACTCTGACCTTATGGATGTTGTTTTGCGTGCCTTAGACACTGTCAACGTTATGTTTGATGAGGTACGCGCGCGTCAAGACCCAACACCTGCTGATCCTCAGCTGTTAACAGACCTAGAGCGCTTCGCTGCACCTCAAGAAGAATCTGCTCCGGCGGCGGAACCAGTCGCTGCCGCTCCTGCACCTATCGCGGATTCTGCACCAGGCGGCGCAGAGCTATTTGATACGGAGACGCCTGCAGAAGCTTCTGCTGACGGGGGCGATATTACCGACGATGAGTTCGAGCAATTACTCGATGCGCTTGATAGTCCTGATGCGCCAGCGGCACCTGCGGCAAGCTCGAGCGATGAAATTTCAGAAGATGAGTTTGACCAGTTATTAGATGACTTGCATGGCAAAGCAGGGCCAAGTGCAGCGGCAGATACCGCTCCTAAAGCGGCAGCTTCGAGTGATGAAATCTCCGATGATGAATTCGAAAAACTACTAGATGATTTGCACGGTAAAGGTTCTTTCGATACGAATAACGTGGCTGAAGAGGGCGCTGCTCCAGCCACTCCAGCTCCTGCTGGGGATCCAAACTTAATTACCGATGATGAATTTGAAAACCTATTAGATGAACTTCATGGTTCGGGTAAATCGCCCGTTCCAGCGGCAGCTCAAGCAGCTGCTCCTGTTGCACCCGCACCGGCTGCGCCAAAACCTGTTGCCAAAGCAGCGGCGCCGACACCTCCGCCAGCTCCTCCGAAGCCGCCTGCTAAGGCTAAGCCTGCTACGGGTAAGGCGGACAATATTGCAACAGAAACAACGGTCCGCGTTGACACACGAAGGCTTGATGACATCATGAATATGGTGGGCGAGCTAGTGTTGGTGAGAAACCGGTTGAAGCGCCTGGGTGATGAGAGTACGGATGAGTCGCTGCAGAAAGCCGTTTCGAATCTCGATGTCGTGACTGGCGATTTACAATCTGCCGTCATGCAAACGCGGATGCAACCGATTAAGAAGGTTTTTGGTCGGTTCCCGCGAGTTGTGCGTGATTTGGCCCGTAATCTGAAGAAAGAAATCAACTTGGTTCTCGAGGGTGAGGAAACCGACCTAGATAAGAACTTAGTAGAGGCATTGTCAGACCCATTGGTCCACTTGGTGAGAAACGCGGTTGACCACGGCATTGAAATGCCAGAAAAACGTGTTGAAAGCGGTAAGTCTCGGATAGGGCAAGTCATACTGTCTGCTCAGCAGGAAGGCGATCATATACTGTTGTCTATTGAGGATGACGGAGCCGGAATGGATGCTGATGTTTTACGTCAAAAAGCCGTAGAAAAAGGGCTTTATGATGAAGACTCTGCGGAACGCCTGACCGACAACGAATGTTTTAACCTGATTTTCGCGCCAGGGTTTTCTACGAAAACTGAAATTTCAGACGTGTCTGGGCGCGGCGTGGGAATGGATGTCGTCAAAACCAAGATTACACAATTGAACGGCACTGTGAACATCGACTCTGAGAAGGGCAAGGGTTCGCGCTTGATCATTAAAGTGCCGCTCACGTTAGCTATTATGCCGACGTTGATGGTTAAACTAGAACAGCAGTCTTTTGCATTCCCATTGGTCAGTGTGGTGGAGATATTTCACCTAGACTTGACGAAAACAAATGTTGTCGATGGCCAAGAGTGTATTGTGGTGCGAGACAATGTTTATCCTCTGTTTTACATTAAAGATTGGCTAGTGGGAGGGCGAAGTACCGATACGGAGTCTGCTCACGTAGTCATCGTTGCGGTTGGTACACAGCGAGTCGGCTTCATCGTCGATCAGCTAGTAGGGCAAGAAGAGGTTGTTATTAAGCCTTTAGGGGGAATGTTGCATGGCACGCCAGGTATGGCCGGTGCAACGATAACGGGTGATGGTAGAATTGCCCTTATTTTGGATATCCCTAGCTTGCTGCAACGCTACGCTTAGCGCACAGTGCATCACGGAGTCCTTTTTGAGCGAACTTGAAGTCAGGAATTAGACTGATGAGTGTACGTGTATTAGTGGTGGATGACTCAGCCTTCTTTCGTAAGAGAGTATCCGAAATATTAAGCTCCGTTCCTGAAATAGAAGTGATTGCGGCGCTGTCAAACGGTAAAGAGGCGCTGGAAAGAGTGCCAACGCTCAAGCCTGACGTCATTACAATGGATTATGAAATGCCGGTGATGGACGGCGTAACGGCTGTTCGTCGTATTATGGAAACCTGTCCCACCCCAATCATCATGTTTTCTTCGCTTACCTATGAGGGAGCAAGAGTTACCTTAGATGCCCTAGAGGCCGGAGCGGTAGACTTTCTCCCCAAAAATTTCGAGGACATATCCAGCAACGCCTCGCGTATGCAAGAGGTCCTAAAAGAAAGGATTTTGCAGGTAGCGCGAGCACGAGGGGTTCCTTCAAGTCCAGCGACACCAGCACCTGCGGTTAAGGCGAGTGATAGTCCTGCGCCTGTTGCGGCTAGACGAACAGAGCGAGGTGCGCTTAGTTCGCGCGCCTCCCAGCCACCAGCTCCGCGTGAGGCGAGAGTTGGCGCTCGTGGAAAATCCGTTAAATCAATTGGCCATTCTATTGATCTACTCGTTATTGGCACCTCCACGGGGGGACCAGTGGCGCTGCAAAAAATAATTGCTCGGCTGCCTTCGAATTTTCCGGTTCCAGTGCTGCTGATTCAGCATATGCCAGCCACGTTTACACCTGCGTTTGCAGAACGTTTGAATAGTATGAGTTCGTTAACCGTCACTCAGGCCGTAGAAGGTGATGCGTTGGTTCCCGGTCGTGTTTTTCTTGCACCCGGCGGCAAACAAATGGTCCTTAAAAAAGAAGGCCGATCAGCCAAGATTTCGATTATCGAAGGTGATGAGCGATTGACGTATAAGCCTTCCGTCGATTTAACCTTTGGGTCAGCTGCGCGTATTTTTCCGGGCAAAATGCTAGGCATTGTTCTCACTGGAATGGGCGCTGACGGAAGGGAAGGTTGCCGAATGGTTAAATCTAGCGGTGCAACGATATGGACTCAAGATGAAAAAAGCTGCGTGGTCTACGGAATGCCCATGGCAGTTGATAAAGCGGGCTACTCCGACTTGTCTCTCGATATAAATGAGTTTGCAGACCGACTAGTGGGTGAACTGCTCTAATGGATATGCTCAGTATACTTGGTGTCATCCTTGGGTTTGGGGCTATATTGGGCGGAAATTACCTTGAAGGTGGGCATGTCGATGCTCTCTTTAATGGGCCAGCAGCTCTGATTGTTGGTGGTGGTACCTTTGCGGCAATCATGTTGCAAACACCGGGTAAAACGCTAAGGCACGGTTTATTTATGTTTCGTTGGGTTTTCTCACCTCCTTACATATCGCTAGAAGATGGCATTGATAAAATTGTCAATTGGAGCATGCGGGCCCGAAAAGAAGGTTTGCTTGGCTTGGAGTCTATCCTGCCGAAAGAGCCTGATCGATTTTGTGGTAAAGGCTTACAGTTACTAGTTGATGGCGTAGAACCTGAAACCATTCGTAACGTTCTTGAACTTGAGTTAATTGCGAAAGAAAACCATGACCTAGCGGCGGCCAAAATTTATGACGGGATGGGTGGGTACTCGCCAACTATCGGAATCATTGGTGCGGTCATGGGCTTGATTCATGTCATGAGTAACCTTGCGGACCCATCATCTCTTGGTTCTGGGATCGCGACTGCTTTTGTCGCGACGATTTACGGTGTGGCATTTGCCAATCTGTTTTTTTTCCCAATTGGAAGCAAGCTTAAGGCTGTAATACAGCGTCAATCTCAATATCGTGAAATGTTGATCGAAGGTATCGTGTCAATTTCCGAAGGCGAAAATCCTCGTGCGATTGAAATGAAGTTGAAAGGCTTTATTCACTAGTATGCGCCGTCAAAGAGAAGCCGAGCCTGAAAACCATGAGCGATGGCTCGTTTCATACGCAGACTTTATCACCTTGTTATTCGCATTTTTTGTGGTCATGTATTCGATATCTTCGGTGAACGAAGGTAAATACAAAGTGCTGTCTGATAGTCTCGAAGGAATCTTCAATACCAAAGAAAAAACCTTGTCTCCCATACAGGTCGGTGATCATACACCGACAACAGACGAGCAGGCTTATGGTAAGAAAAAGATTAAACCCATCCTTGATCGTCCCGAACCAATCGCTAAAGAGATAATGAAAGATGATACGGATCAGCAATTAGAAGAAATTGCGGGTGAGTTTCTTAAAAGTTTTGAAGATCTTATCTTTGAACAGCATTTAACAGTTGAGCAAAAAGAAGACTGGATTGAGATTTCGTTGAATGAGTCGGTCGTATTTACGAGTGGTGGTGTCGAGCCAATTGACGATGCCCTAGTGGTAATTGAAAAAATCGCCAAAATTATGGCTGGGCGTGACAACGCAATCTTGGTGGAAGGCCATACCGACAACATTCCAATTCGGGGCTCTGTCTTTCCATCCAACTGGGAGCTATCGGCAGCGCGAGCCGCTTCAGTTGTGCGTTACCTTGCGTTAGAAGGGGTTACTGCGGAGCGCCTTGGCGCCGTGGGATTTGGTGAGTTCAAGCCGGTTGCGCGCAATGACACGTTACAAGGACGTTTAAAGAATCGGCGTGTTGTTATCTTAATTTCTAAGAAAAATGATATTCACGAAACCTTTCTGAATTAAGACGAGTTGGTCGCCTTTCTAACGCGCTAAGCACACAGAGTTATCTTCTCCGTTGTTTTGTTGCTCCCCTACCGTTGAAATACTTCAATAGGTAAAACTGTTTAAAAATCAATCATTAACCTTAATTACCTTGAATATGCCTGAACTTTTTGGCACAGGATATGCTTTAGAGGGTGTAGTGGTATTTAAACGCCAATTTATCGGCAAGCATTTACCGTCGAGCATTTACATCAAATAGTTGAGTGCTATGATCGATCAACTATTAAAAATGTGTGTACGGCAATTATTAAGGGTCGAAAGAACGTGAAAATCTGGGCGATCGCAAATCAGAAAGGTGGTGTTGGTAAAACAACGACCGTAGTTAGTTTGGGTGGCTTGCTGGCACAGCAAGGCAAACGTGTACTTGTGATGGATCTGGATCCACATGGTTCATTAACAAGTTACTTTAAGTTAGACCCTGACAATATTGAACAGAGCGTTTTTGATCTGTTTATGCATCAAGGCAAAGTTCCTGATGGTTTGCCGGAACAGTTGATTACGGCAACTTCGTGCCAAGGGCTAGACATTATGCCCGCCTCTACAGCGCTAGCGACATTAGAGCGCCGCATGGTTGGTGTAGATGGTATGGGGCTGATTATTTCAAAAACGCTGGCGATGCTTTGGGATCAGTACGACTACGTTCTGATTGATAACTCGCCTTCGTTGGGCGTGCTTATGATTAATGCATTGGCTGCAAGCCAGCAACTGATCGTGCCAGTTCAGACCGAGTTTTTGGCGATTAAAGGCCTTGAACGGATGATGCATACGCTCGAAATGGTGATTCGATCTCAAAAGAGCAACTTGAAGCATATGATTTTGCCAACAATGTTCGATCGTCGAACACAGGCATCAACTCAGAGTTTGCGTACGATTAAGCAAACGTGGGGGGACGCTGTTTGGAAATACGCGATTCCGGTTGATACCAAATTCCGTGATGCGAGTATGGCTGGTCTTGTACCGTCAGAGCTTGATACCGCGACGCACGGCGTGAGAGCGTATACAAAATTACTTCAAAACCTTAACGAGCTGACGAGCAATCAGTCTTAGTTGACGGTTACGCTTGAGCAGGAGTAGTGGGTGCCTCACGAAAAGAACTCTCCAGACACCGCCAAGAAGGCGATGGCAGACTATTACGATGACGTACTAGGTTCGTTGTTGGGTGGTCCTGAAGAGCGTGAGACCGTGCCCAATAAAAGCGTTAACGGAAGCACGAATAGGACAGCTGAACAAGAAACCGCTGAACCCAGTTTGAAACAAGAACAGAAAGCAGTTTCTTCTGCGCCAGCAAAAGAATTGAACAAAGCTTCGCCCGCGTTAAAAGCAAGGAAAGAAAAAGCTGAAGCGAGTGCATTAAAGGCAACGGTTTTTGCAGAACCGGAAGAAAAGCGCCCATTACCAACATTGGCGCCGCCAAAGGTTAAGCCTGCCGTTGTCGATCCCGTATTAGCAAAGGTTGAGCCGTCGGTCGTTGAACCCGTTGAAAGCCCAGTGGAAGTTAGCGCACCGAGCGTTGAGCCCAAGGTGACGATGTCGAAAGTGACGGCAAAAGCAGAGACGCAGCAGCAAGTGGTTGCCGATGCTCCTGCCGCAGTCGTTAGCACTGAAACAACGGACGAGCTGGCGATCGTGAAACCCTTAGATTGGTTGGCGAATGGTCGCCCAGCTTGGGCTCAAAGCCGTTTTGAATGTCTGTTATTTTCGGTAGCAGGCCTTAAGTTAGCGGTGCCATTAGTATCGCTTGGCTCTATTCATCGAATTGAAAGTGAGCTTACGCCTCTCGTGGGTAGGGCAGACTGGTTTATTGGTCTTTATCGCACCGGTGAGCGAAATATTAACGTAGTGGATACTGCCAAATGGGTCATGCCCCGTCAGTACCATGAGGGCGTGATTGACGGGTACCACTTTGTAATTCGGTTAGGTGACACCAACTGGGGCGTTGCTTGCGATTCCGTTGCTGAAGCAATTCAGCTTGAGCCTGATCAAGTTAAATGGCGCACTGAACGCAGCAAACGCTCTTGGTTATCCGGTACGGTAATTGAGCACATGTGCGCATTGTTAGATGCGGACATGCTGAGCTACTTGCTAGACAACGATACGCGCCCCGATGGTTTAAAAAAAGGTGGGTGAATTCGGCTTAAGGCTGGCATAGATTGTGCGATGATCTATATTAAATGAATACTGCGTTAAATCATTGACGCGCTCGAACAGCCGGTGACGCTGAGTAAAGCGAAATTCAGGCTATCGGTGGATATAAAGATAACGATGAGGTTTGCATAATGGCGTCAAACACTGGGCACAGCGGACAAGCGGCTGAAGATCCGCTCCTGCAATATGTAACGTTTCGCTTAGAAGAAGAAACGTACGGTATTAATGTTATGCAGATACAGGAAGTATTGCGTTATACCGAAATAGCGCCTGTGCCAGGGGCTCCAGATTACGTGTTGGGAATAATAAACCTGCGCGGAAACGTTGTAACTGTTATTGATACTCGAAAGCGATTCGGTTTACGTCAGTCTGAAATTAGCGACCAGACGCGAATTGTGGTTTTGGAGCTTGAGGGACAAGTGATCGGCGTATTGGTAGATTCCGTTGCTGAAGTCGTTTATCTGCAACAATCAGAAATTGAAACGGCACCAAACGTGGGTAATGAAGAAAGCGCCCGCTTTATTCAAGGTGTCTGCAACAAGAATGGTGAACTTATTATTCTTGTTGAGTTTGAGAAAATGTTGTCCGAAGAAGAATGGGCAGAAATGGCAGCATTCTAGCTGTGTTTGGTTTGGGATTGGATGTTATGACATTTACAGTATTAGTACCTTTGTTGTCAGCGCTGTTATCGGTTTGCATGGTGGTCTATGTGCTGCAACTCAAGCGCTCTGTCGTAAAGTCTCAGCAAGCTAGCGAAGCTTTGATGGATAGTTTCTCGTCTGAAGTTCAGGGTGTTAGCCATGGCGCAATGGGTGTAGGGCGTAAGGTTTTGAACCTTGAAAAGCAGCTACATGCCTTGACGATTAGTTTTGACGAGATGAAAAATAATGATCCTGCCAAGGTCTCTTATTCTGAAGCTTCACGTTTGGTTGAGTTGGGGGCCGGGGTAGAGGACTTGATGAATACCTGTGGAATTTCGCGCCCCGAAGCTGAGCTAGTCAGCGCGTTGACTGAAAGTAAGCAAAAGCAAGCAAGTGTTCCTGTCTTAACCGCGGAAGTTTAATCTTCTTTGCCTGTCCCAAGTCATGCTGTTAAGCAGCATGATTTAGTGGCGTATTTAGGCTCTTCAATTTGTTCTCGACATAACGATCTACAATGTCAAAGTCAGCGTCTGATAGTGTCTCGTACTTCATTGTGAGTTCAAACAGGTCTCTTGATAGGCGCCTTAAGCTGTATACTTCACACGATGTCTCTATCAGCTCGGTTTCACCTGGAAGCGTAAACGACACAGTCATCTGCTTTGGTTGACGGGGTGCGATGCTAACCGTGTTTGGAAACATACCGTCTAGAGTCTTACGGTTGCAGGTTAGCACCATACCATCACGCGATAACGCTTCAAGTTCGGTCGCATATGACCCATGTTCAGTTTTCGTGGTGACTGCGTTCTGAACGGAAATTTGCGTGTGGTATATAAGATTTCGTTTCATTGTGCTTAATGGCTCGCTCTAAGTGGAGCGTGGCGCTCTCCTAAAATTACTTGTCTACTCTTTACTGTAACGACAATCTGCAAACTTTCCGTTGAGTCTCTGTTAGGCTCTGCAACAAATTGCAACCGCGTGTACTAGTTTTCACGAACACTGAGTACTTTTTCACAAAATACGAGCCTGAATGGCGTCAATACATTGGGTAGCCTTGTGAAATCTTTTGTCTTGTGGGTCGACATTGCAGCGCGATGCCTTTATATTCTGCGCGTTTCAGTATTGCCTACTTTATTTGCTTCCCAGGAAAAGACACTTGATTTCTACCGCTAACATCACGATGCAATTTGGCGCCAAGCCGCTATTCGAAAATATTTCTGTTAAGTTCGGCGACGGAAACCGCTACGGTTTGATCGGAGCCAATGGCTGCGGTAAATCGACGTTTATGAAAATTCTTAGCGGGGTGTTAACGCCAACAGCTGGTTCTGTGTCGATAACGCCAGGTGAAACGTTCGGCTCATTGAGTCAGGATCAGTTTGCTTTTGAAGAGTTTAGCGTCGTCGACACCGTTATTATGGGCGATAAAGCGCTATGGGAAATCAAGCAGGAGCGAGACCGCATCTACTCACTGCCTGAAATGTCTGAAGAAGACGGCATGAAAGTGGCAGAGCTTGAAACGCAGTTTGCGGAAATGGACGGTTATAGCGCAGAGAGTCGCGCGGGTGAGTTACTGCTGCACGCGGGAATAGAAGAGTCATTTCACTTTGGTTTGATGAAAGAAGTCGCACCAGGTTGGAAGTTACGAGTCTTGCTAGTACAGGCTTTATTTGCGAACCCAGACATATTATTGCTGGATGAGCCAACCAACAACTTGGATATCAATACGATTCGCTGGTTGGAAGACCTTTTGAACGAGCGAAAAAGTACCATGATCATCATTTCGCACGACAGGCACTTTCTTAACTCCGTGTGCACGCACATGGCAGATATTGATTACGGTGAACTACGCTTATATCCCGGCAATTATGATGACTTCATGATTGCATCGACCCAAGCGCGCGAACGCATGCAGTCACAGAATGCTAAGAAGAGTGCACAGATTGCTGAATTACAGCAGTTTGTCAGTCGTTTTTCCGCCAATGCTTCCAAAGCGAAGCAAGCTACCTCGCGAGCCAAGCAGATCAGTAAGATTCAACTAGATGACATAAAAGCGTCAAGCCGAGTCACGCCATTCATTCGATTTACGCAAGAGAAGAAGCTTCATCGACAAGCCTTGGTTTTCGAGAACCTAACGCATGGTTTTGATGGCGAGACACTATTTAAAGGCGGTGAGATGATACTCGAAGCCGGTTCACGTGTTGCGGTAATCGGCGAGAATGGCGCGGGTAAAACAACCTTCTTACGTTGCTTACTATCAGAGTTTACGCCTGAGTCAGGAGATATTAAATGGTCCGAAAACTCAGTAATTGGTTATTGTCCACAAGATAGTACCGTTGACTTTGACGGCGATATGACCGTGTTCGACTGGGTAAGCCAATGGAGAAAGCCGCACCATGACGAGCAAATTGTTCGCTCGACGCTTGGTCGTTTATTGTTTGGCGCAGACGATTACGAGAAAAAGGTAAGTGTTTGTTCTGGTGGAGAGAAAAACCGCCTTCTGTTCGGTAAATTAATCATGCAAGAGCCGAATATTCTGGTGATGGACGAACCGACTAACCACTTGGATATGGAGTCGATTGAGGCGCTCAACCTAGCGTTAGAGAACTACGAAGGCACTTTGATTTTTGTTAGTCACGACCGAGAATTCGTTTCTTCCTTGGCGACTCGCGTCATTGACATAAAAGACAAACGTTTGAATGACTTTCAAGGCACTTACGAAGAGTATCTGTCGACTCTAGCCGTATAGTTTATGCGCGCTAGCATTGTGCTCGTCAGCCTGAAATGAATGCCGTAACATAGCGGTTCAGATCACACATTATTAGTCGGAAGCAAAGATGTCAGATTCTCAAAAAGTTGGCTTTGTCAGTTTAGGTTGCCCCAAAGCGTTGGTCGACTCTGAGCGCATACTGACTAAGCTTCGGCTAGATGGCTACGATGTCGTACCGAGCTATGACGATGCAGACGTTGTCGTTGTAAATACGTGTGGCTTCATCGATTCAGCCAAGCAAGAGTCGCTTGATGCGATCAATGAAGCCATGCAAGAAAATGGCAAAGTGATTGTGACCGGTTGCATGGGTAAGGGCGCTGACGCCGAACTAATCAAGTCTCAGAATCCAGATGTGTTGAGCGTTAGTGGGCCAGCGGAATACAAAAGTGTAGTGGATGCCGTCCATGAATATATCCCTCCGACAAACAATGACCCCACGCATTACGGCGACCTAGTGCCAGCGCAAGGCGTTAAGCTAACGCCTAATCATTACGCTTATCTCAAAATATCGGAAGGCTGCAACCATCGTTGTAGTTTTTGCATTATTCCTCATATGCGCGGCGACTTAGTAAGCCGCCCCGTTTCTGAGGTGATTGCGGAAGCAAAGACCCTAGTTGATAGTGGTGTAAAAGAGCTGCTCGTGATTTCTCAGGATACCAGTGCTTATGGTGTCGATGTGAAATACAAGCTCGACTTTTTTGACGGTGCTGCGATGGAAACGCGCATGCAAGATTTGGCCGTCGCATTGGGTGAGTTGGGTGTTTGGGTTCGCCTTCATTATGTTTATCCATACCCGCACGTAGATAAACTGATTCCACTGATGGCTGAAGGCAAGATTCTTCCTTACCTCGATATCCCATTTCAGCACGCTAGCCCTCGAATTCTTAAAGCAATGAAACGTCCCGCTCACAGCGAGAAAGTGCTCGGCCGGATTAAAGCATGGCGAGAGGTGTGTCCAGAATTAACGATACGCAGTACGTTTATTGTGGGGTTTCCAGGAGAGACCGAAGACGACTTTCAGCAGCTGTTGGACTTTTTGGATGAAGCCCAGCTAGACCGCGTTGGCTGTTTTACGTATTCGCCTGTTGAAGGCGCGCCAGCAAATTCACTCGCAGACCAAGTTCCTGAAGAGGTTAAGCTTCAGCGCCAGCAACGATTTATGGAAAAACAGGCAAAAATTAGCGCCGATCGTTTGCAGGCTAAAGTAGGAACACTTCAATGGGTACTGGTAGATGAAGTCGCGGAAGAGGGTGCGGTTGCTCGCACAATGGGTGACGCACCAGAGATAGACGGTAGTGTATACATAGACGGCGCGACCCATTTGTCTGTTGGCGATGTTGTGCGAGTTGAAGTTGAAGAAGCTGACGAATACGACCTGTGGGCACATCTTGTTTGATTCTCAATACAGTGCTACCCATTTGGCTGGAGCGGGCTTGAATGGTCGATTAAAGGCTTTCATATTCTTAATTTTTGGGTTGGCGGCCTCTGACACAATGGCACTGGGTTATACCTTAAAACTTAGCGAAGCGGATTTGCAAAAACGTGTTTCTGCAATGATGCCGATAGAGAAAAAACAACTGTTCATGACGGTGATTGTTTCAGACCCAACAGTCTCGTTACTGGCAGAGTCTGATCAGGTTAGTGTTTTTTTGAATGTCGAAGCAATCGCACCCGGCGGTTTAAAGGGCTCTGGCCGAGGCCGGGTTCTCGGTAAGCTGCATTATGATAAGTCGAAAGGCGCATTCTTTCTGCAAGACCCAAAGCTCGATCAGCTAGTGATCGACAGAGTACCGACAACCATCAGTCAGCAAATTTCTAGCGTATCCCAAGCGATGATCACCGCGACGTTAGCTTCATACCCTCTGTACACCTTAAATGACAAAGACTTTAAGCAAAAAATGGCGAAGTCTATGATCGAGTCCATTGTCGTTAAGGATCAGCATCTTTTGATAAAGTTCGGTTCGTTGTAGTTAAATTTTAGTGCTGCTTAGTTCCACTGACGTTCCGTTATAGTTTTGTCTTGATGCTGCTTATGATAGCGGCATGATTAACCTTAAAACTGTCTCCCTGTTTTTCGATTAGGCGTTGTCGTTGTTGCTCTCATGTTGCGCCACGGGCTGCGCTATTTTTTTGCTTGATTAGTGCTATGATCGTCTGAAGTTATTGTGGTGATCAACGGGTATGTCAGGCACTTCTCCAACAATCAAATTCTTGACTAAATCGAATGGTGAGCGGGTTGCCTATGCAGTCCATGGCAAAGGGCCGTATTTGGTTTTACCTGCGTGGTGGGTTAGTCATCTGGAATTAGATTGGGAGTTGCCCTCCTATAGAGAGTTCTTTGAATGCCTTGGTGAGTCGTTCACAGTACTTCGGTACGATAGACCTGGCTCCGGACTGAGCGACCGCGAACGTCAAGGTTTTGCTTTAGAGGACGAAGTGGACACGCTAGTAAGCCTTGTCGACCATTTATCTTTAGATCGCTTCAATATTCTCGCGATTTCTTGCGCCGCGCCACCGAGCCTACTTTACGCACACTTGCATCCAAAACGAATCGACAAGCTGATGTTTATTGGTGCGTATGCCAGAGGTGAAGATATAGGAAGTGCTGTAGTTCAAGAGGCTCTAGGCGGCCTTGTAGCAGCAAACTGGGGGATGGGTGCTAAAGCAATTTTGGACCTGTTTGATGTTGATATGGCGGCGTCTGGGCGAAAACAGCTAGGGCGAGTGCACCGAGAGTCAGCAAGCCCAAAGATGGCGGCAGCATTATTGAAGTTGTCCTTTACCATGAACGCTCAGCACGTGGCGCCGGACATAAATATTCCAGCCTTAGTGATTCACTGCTCTAAAGACAAAACCGTACCCTTCGATGCCGGTCGAAAATTGGCGTCTTTGCTTCCAGATGCCGAGCTGGTTCGTTTGAGTGGCCATGCCCACTTGCCTTGGATGGGCGATCAATCGGGGCGAATTCTGGCCGAGATAAAACGTTTTACGGGGCTGCCCGATAATTTTGTGCGTGATGGTGAAAAATTAAGTGATTCGCATGAAGAGCTTATGTTTCGTTATGAAGGCGACATTTGGGTGCTCTCGTATGCTCACAAGCGCGTCCATATGAAGGATATGCGGGGCCTGCATGATATCGCTACGTTGATTCGAAATGCTGGTCAAGATGTGACCGTTGAGCGACTCAATGGCGATCAAGACGGCGCGGTGTCAGAGTCACAGTCCGCGGTTCTTGATACCCAAGCCTTGTCTGCTTATCGGGAGCGGCTGGCGTCTATTGCCGAGGCTAAAGTCACCGCTGGTGCAGAGTCCGACGAGCTTGCCTATGAGTCCTTGGAGGCAGAAGAGGACGCTATTTTGAAGGTCTTGGCACAGGGACTTGGTCTAGGCGGACGGCGGAGGCAGTTTAATAGTCAGTCTGAAAGGGTCCGTAAGGCAGTGGCGGCAAGAATAAAAAGCGCTATTGAGAAAGTTCAAGCGCTACACCCTGCTTTGGGCGACCACTTAAAGCTGTCTCTCAATACCGGGCGATCTTGTTCTTATACGCCCAAAGATAGTTTGTCTTGGAAAACGTGACGGCCGTTCTTAGCTGGCTATTTTTGAGATAGCTGTTTGCTACTTCAATACTAGCGCCTTTGTTATGAAGACCATTCATTGCAAAGGAGTTTAGTATGGAAAACGTTAACGTAGAAAACTTAAAAAGCCCGGCAAGTCATGCTGCCGCCAAACCAGCTAGTGAGCCGGCTCGTGATGTGTCGAGCACAGGCGGCCCTCAAGAATGCCCTCAGTTACCGTATCAGTTTGAAATGGCGCGCCGTCAAGAACCATTGGCGCTGCTATATAAACGATCACCCAATTTGGCGTGGGTAGGAGATGACGCGGTGGCGGGGACTGGTAATCAATCATTAAGTGACCCATTACATACAGCGGTTCGTGTTGCCGGCGTTGATATACCGGTGGGTGTCCATCGCGCTGTTGGAGGGGATAGTGACGACCCTGTTCCGGGAGAGCTATTAAGTGCAGCGCTTGCGGCGTGCTTAGAAAGCACGATTAGAGTGATTGCGAACCGATTGAATGTTGGACTGACTTTTTTGGAGGTGACGACTCGAGCGGAAGTCGACGTAAGAGGAACCCTTAGGTTGAGCCGCGATGTGCCAATAGGATTTCAAAAAATAACTGTAAATGTCGATATTGCGGTTGTGGACGGTGTCAGTCCAGCGCTTATGTCAGCGCTTCTAAAGGCGGCTGAAACAAGTTGTGTCGTGATGCAGACTCTGCGTCAACCGCCAGAAATTGACCTTAATATATCCCGTTCTGACGAAGAGGGGAGCATAAGCGATGCGTTATAATCATAGAGTATTCTCGGTTAGTTCAGTTGTTCTATTTGCTTATTCGATTTTTTGTTACATCGCTACGCTCGGCGCTCTCGTCTATTTTATGGTGTTTTCTAGCGGGTTATATGAACCGATATCAGTGAACAGCCAAGTGGCTAGGCATGATTGGTTAACCGCCCTAGCAATTAATATCTGTTTGCTCTCGGTATTTGGGGTTCAACACAGCGTGATGGCGCGGCAACCTTTCAAATCGTGGCTCGCGCGCTTTTTACCCGTCTCGGTTGAACGCTCTACTTATTGCCTTGCTTCTGCCTGTGTATTGGCCCTTATTCCGTTTGCGTGGGTGCCCATCGAAGGTATTGTGTGGGAGTTAAATTCGCCGATATTGTCTGTGGTCGTGCAGGTCGGGAGTGTTGCCGGTTGGACAATATTGTTGGTGGCCACATTCCAAATAGGCCACTTCGAATTGTTCGGATTGAAACAGACGTACTTCACGATGCAGGGAGAAATTGTCCCAGCATCGACGTTCAAAACTCCCGGCTTATATCGCATTGTTCGGCATCCGATTCAGCTAGGCGTGTTGATGGGTATGTGGTTGGTGCCTACCTCAACTAGCAGTCATCTGATGCTTTCGCTCGGTATGACTGTCTACGTGCTAGTCGGTCTTTATTTCGAGGAGAAAGACCTAGTGCGAGAATATGGCAATCGATATCAAGATTACCGTCAGCGTATAGCAAAGCTGATTCCGTTTATTGTATAAGATTCGTTTAGACGACGGCTTAACTGGCTAGGGATTATTATCTCCCTACTCAGATATTGATAAACTGGAGGTGCTGCTACCAATTCTCAGATTTTAGCGATGTTAGCTTCGCCAAGGGCATGGGTTTGAAATAATAGAAACCCTGCACGAAATCGACGTCATGCTCTCTTAGAAACTCTAGCTGTTGTTTATTCTCAACGCCTTCTGCGATCACTTTCATATTCAGTTGATGGGCAAGGTGAATCACGGAGGTGGTAATTGCACGGCTTTCGTTGTCGTCGGGTAGGTCGTGAATAAACGAGCGGTCAATTTTTATGTAGTCGACGGGCAGGCGTTTTAGATAATTTAGGGATGAGAACCCTGACCCAAAGTCGTCGAGCGCAACTTGGATACCAAGCGCTCGCACGCGGTGAAGAACGTCGATCGCTTTATCCATGTCGCTTAGAAAGCTACTCTCTGTAATTTCTATCTCTAGATGCGTTGCGGGAAACCCTGATTTACGCAAGACATTCGTGAGCTTGTTGTAGAACTCTGGGTGACTAAGTTGCTTAGCTGAAATATTCACCGCGACGCAGGTCGAGTCGCCGGAGTCCACCAGCAGTTTTCCGCTGACGCAAGCTGACATCAGCACCCAATCTCCAATTGGCACAATACTGCCGGATTCTTCTGCGATACCAACGAATTCAGCTGGGCTTAGCAGGCCGTGTTCAGGGTGCTGCCAGCGAACAAGTGCCTCGACTCGCTTTCCACGACTTTCCTGCATACAAACTTGGGGCTGAAATTCCAAGACAAACTGTTGCTTTTCAATGGCCACCAAAAGCTCATGTTCTCGTTGGCTTCGTTTTGGTGGGTTACGCTCTAACTCTTCTGTGTAAAGTCTTACCTGGCCACGCCCTAGCTCCTTCGCCGAATACATAGCCAAATCGGCGTTACGAAGCAAGGAGTGTGGGTCGGTTTGAGATATCTCGGTGGTCGCAATGCCAATACTCGCACTGACACGAATGGGTGTTCCATCTAAATTAATCGGCTCGCTCACCGTTACCAACAGCCGTTCGCCGACAGCGACTAGGTCTTCCGGTTCTTTGATATAGCGCAGTAGAATAACAAACTCGTCGCCGCCAAGATGGGCAATATAATCGCCATGCTTGATGTTTCGAGATAGGCGTGAGGCCATGGTGCCAAGCAGAAAATCACCCGCAAATTGCCCATGTTGGTCATTGATATGCTTAAAGTAATCTAGGTCAACATACATCAATGCGATCACTTCATCTGACTTTTGCCCGCTCTCACAGGTTTGGCTGATGTGCTTCCAAAACTGGCGACGGTTTGGCAGGTGAGTATTAAAGTCGTAGTCGCTTATATTTCCCCAGTCATCGCTAACTTTGCGAAAGTCGCTTAAATCGTTTGCGACACACACAAAATGGCATATCTCCCCGGCGTCGTTTTTAACGGGGCCGATACTGAGGCGTATCCACTTCTGATTGTTGTCGGCGTCGAAGGTTTCAAATTCGCCTTCCCAATAGCTACCGGATTTTAATATGCGATGGATCTCTGGGTGATTGTGCTCGGCTTCCGCAATCCATTTATCGAGCATCGAGGCCCGAACGATTTTCTGGTCATTACCAATTTCGTAAATATTGATAAGGGCTTTGTTGTATAACTCGACGTCACCGTCAGGCAAGCAGACGAGCACCGCAGAGGTGTTCGACTCAACGGTGCGGTTCAGTTCGTCGATAGGGTTCCGCAAAGACAGATGCCGCTCTATATCGGACTGCAGCTTTCGTTGACGAAAGTTTAGTTCGGAAATCAGCTTTTCGTTAAGCAACGCCATATCTCGCGCTTTTTGATAGACCAAGTGGCGCTCTTCAAAGTTCTGGCTGACGTTCTCTATCAGCAAGATTTTTTCGTTCTCGGCGAATAGCGCGCGGGCTTCCAGTTGATACTCTTGTCCCAACGCGTCAACCTCGGTCCAGACACCTGAATCAGTTTTGTCGTGTTCGCGCTCGTTTGACCAAAACAATTCTGCATCAATCAGAAAGTTTGATAGAAAAGGAAAGCTATGTCCGATCTGATCAAAGCTTAGGAAGGTATCATCGACTGAAATAGGTGAGTCAGCGGCCTTGCTTAAATGGATAAGCCATTCAGGATAGCTTGAGACTGACTCAAGCGTTTGGTCGTCGGCAAGTCGAAACACTACTATGCCGAGTTGTTTGATTAAATCCTGCAGTACCTTGCTCATTATGGTTTACCACATCAGGTCATTGTGACGAATAACATGCTATTCAGCGGTCTTACTATCGCATTCTCTTAACATTGCTTGGGCCAGTGCGGCAAAGGCTTCTTCAACGCCGGCCCCAGTTTTTGCGCTGGTTTCAATCAAGGTTAAGCCGTTTTCGCGTAATTTTGTCGCATCGTCTTGGGATAGTTTCCATTCATTCGTTAGATCGAATTTATTCGCTAGAATGACTACGGGTGTTTCTTGCAAATATGAGCGAACAAGGCTGAGCAATTCATTAAGCTGGCGAATAGTCGTTGGGCGGGTGCCATCGATAACTAGCATTACCCCTGAGGCGCCGCGTAAATAGCTAGACTTTAGTTCGGTGAAAACATCGACGCCCTCGATATCCCACAGCATCATTTGCATGCTTTCTTGCGCCAATTCAACTTTCTTTTTAGAAACTTTGACGCCAATTGTCGTGTGATACTTATCGCTAAAAATACTCTCGACAAAGCGTTTCACAAGACTTGTTTTACCCACCGCAAACGGGCCGACCATGCACACTTTTTTGACTAACATTACGGCTCTTCAGTCCTTGAATTGGTGAATGGGTTGACTACGTGAATTGTCACGCGGCGTTTTTCTCGGGCGCTCAAAAGTTGTCCATCTTTATGTCCGAGTCCCCACGCCTGTATGGTGCTCTCCTGAATGCCATTATTAACGAGTAGTGCTTTCACCAGCTCTGCTCTTTTTTTGCTGACTTCAAGGTTAGCCGCTTGGGAGCCGTTAGAGTCTGCAAAGCCAAGCAGCATTATTTGAGGTGTGGCCAGCTTGAGACTGTGATTAAGTGCTTTCACCCGATGGATTGCATTGACTAGGGCAGGAATACTTTCTAACTCAGTGCTTCCCAGCTCTGTGGCATTCTCCGCGAAATAAATAGCCCTGCTATTGATATGACTCAACAGTTGGGCGTATTGAGTCCGCTCATCAAGGCTGGCAACCGGTGCGGGAAGTGTGAGTGCATTTAGTTTCGCGGTATCGATGGCGCCAAAGGTAATTGTCTTTACATTCATATTTACAAACAAGCGTTTGGGGCTTAGCTTGCTCAGCAGCGCACTTTCGCTAATGGAATTACTATCTCTAAATAAGCTCAGGTTTGCGGCATCACCATCTCGCGAGGAAGCAACCATAATATAGCCTTCCTCTTGCTGAGTGAGCTCAATAATTCGCTCAAACTCAGTCTGCACTTGCCAGTTTTTAACACTAATAAAACCAAGACTCAGCGCAAGCGCGAAGATAAACCCAATCGCTAACCATGGGCGTCTTTTTTGTTGGGTTACTGCTTCCAACTCTTCTGAAACCAGACAGCCACGCAGAATATCTTCCGTGCTTTCAAAGGCTTCTCGGTCGCCTTCGAATGTGTCGAGTGCTTGGTAGTAGTCTTGATGAATTAGTTCGATGGCTTCATTCACTTGGCCCAGCTCGGCTTCGCCCAATGCGCCGCGAACCGCGACCGCAACTGCCGCCGCAGGGCCCGCGCAGATATGCAAAGCAAAGTCGCCCATCTCGATTCTTTCGAGACTCGATTCGGAGCTGGTATCAAAGGAGTCGCAAACGAAATCCTGAATAGCCGTTAGCATGCTGGATAGCAATTCAGGGTCTTTCACATGTACGGCTTCATCTGCGACAGCATGCAATAGTATGCCCGTCTCGCGATGCACTAGCAGAACTTGTTCCACTCGAAATTTAAGCGTTTGAGATATGACGTAGCGCCCATAAGACACACCGGCTCGCCATGCTTTGTAGCGCCACGCAATTCCTTTTGGACTAAAGCTCTGTTCAAGAACGCGGTTTAAATTCTGGACCATTTCACGCAATGCTGCTGCCACCGATTTACGAATGGCAGGGCCCATTATCGGGAAAATTACGTTGGTAATTTGGCTGGGGTTTTTAATGATTGATTCGTGGATGGCTTTGTTGAGCAGGGGAGCTAAGGCTTTACTAACAGCGGGGTCATTGCGAGTACTTTGCCGAATTGCTTGTGCCAGCACAGAGGCGACCCGCTCGGCGTCGTCTTCCTTGCTGACATAGGACTGAAGCGCTGAATCATAATCCGCGCCAAGCAGCAGACGCCTTAGCCGCAAATAGTCGTTATCTTGAGACGGAAAACCTTCTGTCTGCTCGTTTATGCTCGCATTGGGCGAGTCTTCGAGTTTCGACATGCTTGTCTACTAAGCCTTAATTGTTTTGGCGACATTGGCCAATAATTCCGAAAGACTTTGTCGATCTAGCTTCTTGTCGTCAAGCGAATGGGTGGTTTTCGTCATGGTCTCGCTAAGCTCGTTGTGTTGTGCACTGAGTTGCTGCGAGAGTCGCTCGCTTTCTTCGTTTAATTGCTGTTCTAGGCTGTTATGGGCAGACTCTGTTTGTACTTCGAAAGAATCGAGAGATTTACGCAGGGCATCAATGTCATCTTCTATGAGCGCTTCTTTGTTTTGGTGTTGATCGTTGAGCGACTCGACATGTTTATTAAGTTCTTGAAGCTGAGCGGCAAAAGCCTTTTGTTGTTTATCTAGAGACTGAGAAAACTGCTTATCCAGTGTTTTAATTTGCTCACCCATATCTTGCTTGAGATCAGCAATCACTTGTTCAAACTGGCTCATTTGCTGGCCAAACAAAAGCTTCTGTATTTCATGTAGCTGTGTGGCCGGGTCGACTACTTTTTCTGTTGTGGCCTCTGATTTAGCTGTTTTACCCGACTTTGGATGACTTGCCATGAACGTGCCCCTTCCGTTGTGCTTGATGCTAATTCACTGGAATATTTGATGGGTTCTTAAAAATCGAACTGGTCAAATCGGTGAATTATTTAATTAGAGTGCTTTCAGACAAAGCTCCGGTAAGCACCTTATTTCTATTGAGTATAGACAGGAAATTACTACGTGGCCCCATGGGCTACAAAAGTAAACAGATGATCTGTTTTCGAGCGAAGGTTAGGTGGGTGCTTAACGTTTAAGGGTTCTTAAAAAATGCCTATCTAGGACGCCTTTTTTTGTTTCTTTAACGGAGGTTAGTTGGTACGCTTCGCGCCGTTTTGAGGGTGCTTCCGAGTGAAGTGCCTGGATTGATCTAGTAATTAGAAATGATCGTAGTAAAGGACGTGGGTTGTGACCTCTGAAACGGCTCTATATCCACCGTCAACTATTTTACCCCTTTTGATAACCCTCCAGGAGTTCCTAAATGACAGGGAAAAACCAAACACGTCTACTCAGTGCGCTAGCGATGGCAGCGCTAACGTTTAATGTATCAGCGGAAACCACTAAAACCACTTGGAAAGCCTCTGCGGAACTAGGTTTTATTCAAACCTCAGGAAACTCAGAGAGCGAAACATTGATTGCTAAGTTTGAAGGGGAAAAGAGCTACAAGCAGTGGGAGCATTTTTTAAATCTTGAAGCACTGAACAGCTCTCAGAACGATGAAAGTTCAGCCGAGAAGTATCTAGCGTCGGCTCAGTCGGATTACTTGCTGAGCGAGCGAGCTTACGTGTTCTCGGGTATCGATTGGGAAAAAGACCGGTTTAGTGGTTACGCATATCAAGCATCATGGGTCGTCGGTGCAGGTTACAAAGTGATTAATAATGACCAGCATAAGCTTAAATTGGAAGTTGCTCCTGGCTACCGTGTGAGTGAGCCTGATCCGGGTGAAACTCAAGAAGATGTCATTGCCCAGCTTAGCGAAAAGTATAAATGGCAAATTTCAGAGACGTCCGAGTTCGAACAGTCTCTTTCTTCTGAAATCGGCGATAGCAATACGCGCACACGCTTCAACGTTGCGCTGACGAGCCAGATTAATGGCATTATGAGCATGAAGCTAGGTTATGGTATCAAGCACAACTCTGACGTTGCGCCAGGCATCGAAAAGACCGACCGTGAAACTTCGATCACACTTGTGTTTAGGATGTCAGAGTAGGTTAGCAATTAGTCTATGAAGCGTGGGGCGATATGCTGCTTGGCTTGTTAAGCTGGCTGAGTCCCACGTTACGAAATTCTCTTTTTCTCTTATCGTAATTACTCGGCTGGTCATTGCGACATTCGTTAGACATAGCAATGAAAGAGCGAGCAATAAAAAAGCGCATAGGCAGAAATATGCTCATGCGCTCTTGAAAGGACTCATTCTGACGCCGGTTAACGCTAGTTGTTTAATTTCCGTTGTAGAATTTCGTTGAACAGTTTCGGGTTCCCTTGTCCCTTTGATGCCTTCATTAGCGGCCCCATAAATCCACCCATTAGCTTCTTACGTTTCTTATCGTCGGCTTCTTGGTACTGTGCGATTTGATCGGCCATGTTGGCGAGTACTTCGTCGACGATCGCTTCGAGCGCTCCGGTGTCTGAAACTTGTTTCAAACCATTTGCGTCAATGATTTGATCAACGCTTTTTCCCTCGCTCTCCCATAGGGTATTGAATACCTTTTTGGCCCCGGAAGATGAGATGGTGCCGTCTTTTACGCGCAGGACCAACTCTCCCATCGCTTTCGCTTCCACTGGGCTTTGAGCGATGCTCAGTTCCTCACTGTTTAGGCGACCAGATAGCTCACCCATTACCCAGTTAGCAGAAAGCTTGGCATCACTAGAGACAGCTTGCGCGGTCTCGAAGTAGCTGGCAGTGGCGGCATCGGCGGCTAGAATCGACGCGTCATAATCTGAAAGGGCGTAAGACTCTACGAATCGTTGCTTACGGGCATCCGGTAACTCAGGCATTTCCTTGCGTATTGCTTCAATATAGCTGTCGTCGAACACCACAGGCAGTAAGTCAGGGCAGGGGAAGTAGCGGTAATCGTTTGCTTCTTCTTTGCTTCGCATGGCGCGAGAAAAGTCTTTGTCGGCATCGTACAAACGAGTTTCTTGTCTGATCGTACCGCCGTCTTCGATGACGTCAATTTGCCTTTCAACTTCTAGCTTAATCGCGCGTTCCATAAACTTGAAGGAATTTAAGTTCTTGGTTTCTGTTCGCGTACCATATTCTTCTTGACCTTTTGGTCGCACAGAAATGTTAACGTCGAAGCGCATAGAGCCTTGAGACATTTCACCGTCACAAATGCCGAGCGAGGTGACGATGCCATGGAGTTTTTTGGCAAAGGCGACAGCTTCCTCAGAATTGCGCATATCCGGTTCAGAGACAATTTCGATAAGGGGCGTGCCTGCACGATTTAGGTCAATTCCCGACATGCCATGAAAATCTTCATGCAAAGACTTGCCAGCATCCTCTTCGAGGTGGGCATGATGAATGCGCACTGACTTGGACGAGCCATCGGATAATTCAATATCAACAACGCCTGGGCCAACGATTGGTTCATCGAGTTGCGTAGTTTGATAACCTTTCGGAAGGTCAGGGTAGAAATAGTTTTTACGTTCAAACACCGACCGTTTGTTGATGTCAGCGTTGATCGCAAGGCCGAATAAAATGGCATAACGAAATGCTTGCTCGTTTGGCACGGGCAGCGTGCCAGGCAGCGCTAGATCGACTGCGCTGGCTTGAGTGTTTGGTTCAGCGCCAAAGGCGGTCGATGAGCCAGAAAAAATCTTAGACTTGGTGGCCAATTGAACGTGTACTTCAAGCCCGATAACGGTTTCCCATTGCATGTGTTGTTGCTCCTGTTCGCTTAGTCTATGTTGCCGGGGGCTTTAAGGTGCCAGTCGGTTTGGCTCTGGTATTGATGTGCGACATTAAGGATGCGCGCTTCATCAAAGTAGTTGCCAGTGAGCTGGAGTCCAATAGGGAGGCCGTCGATGATGCCTGCCGGAACAGATATTCCAGGCAAGCCCGCTAAGTTGGCCGTAATCGTGTAGATATCTTCGAGGTACATTTTAACGGGGTCGTCACCTTTTGCTCCAATACCAAAAGCAGTCGATGGGGTGGTCGGGGATAAGATCACATCAACGTCTTCAAATGCAGCAACATAGTCGTTCTTGATAAGGCGTCTAACCTGCATGGCCTTGCGGTAGTATGCGTCGTAGTAGCCGGCGGACAGTGCGTAAGCACCAATCAAGATTCGGCGCTGTACTTCGTTTCCAAACCCCTCCGACCGACTGCGTTTGTATAGATCCATTAAGTCTTCTGGCTGCTCGCAACGATGCCCATACCGGACGCCGTCAAAGCGGCTTAGGTTGGCAGAGCATTCAGCCGGCGCAATAACGTAATAAGCTGGAATTCCTAAGCCAATATTGGGAAGAGAGACTTCTTTGAAGGTGGCGCCCAGCTTTTCCAGCTCTTTCATGGCCGTCTGCATAACCGCTTGAATACTGCTATCTAAGTGCTCGTTAAAGAACTCTTTTGGCAAACCTATCTTGAGTCCCTGCAGGCTGTTGTTTAGTCCAGCAGAGTAGTCAGGGACATCATGCTTAATGCTAGTGGAATCCTTAGGGTCGTGGCCTGCCATGACTTGCAGCATTAAAGCTGCATCTTCAGCAGTACGTGCCATTGGCCCGCCCTGATCCAAACTCGAGGCGTAAGCAATCATGCCAAAACGAGATACTCGCCCGTAGGTGGGTTTGAGGCCGGTTATGCCACAAAAAGAAGCGGGCTGTCGAATTGATCCGCCGGTGTCTGTGCCGGTGGCGACTGGGGCAAGCCTTGCTGCAACGGCTGCGGCTGAGCCGCCAGATGAGCCACCCGGAACGAGGTCGTTCGAGCTACTCCACGGATTGACGACTTTGCCGAAAAAACTATTTTCGTTAGATGAGCCCATCGCGAACTCATCCATGTTGGTTTTACCAAGGCATATGGCGCCAGCGCGATCAAATTGGCTGGTTACTGTTGCACTGTATGGCGGTACGAAATTTTCCAGCATTTTCGAGCCGCAAGTCGTGCGCAGGCCTTCAGTACAGAACACATCTTTATGGGCATAGGGAATACCTGTCCATATAGAGGCGTCACCAGCCGCAATTCGAGTGTCAGCTTCTTTGGCAGCGGTCAATGCTGCGTCGCTACTTACACTAATATAGCTGTTAAAGCGGGCGTCTAATTTGGCAATTCTATCGAGATAGGTTTGCGTGAGCTCCACACTGGAAAAGTCGCCGTTCTTGAGGCCTTGTGAAAGTTCTTTTATTGATTTGTCTAGCATGATGAGGTCTTTCTAGTCAGTCGTAATAATAGTCAGAAAAAGTCTTGTGGCGTTTAACTGTGTTATTCGATAACGCGCGGAACAAGATACAAGCCTTCTTCAGTTTCGGGCGCGCAAGCTTGGTACTTGTCGCGTTGATTGGTTTCAGTAACGTCGTCTGCGCGTAAGATTTGTACGGCATCCATAGGGTGAGCCATTGGCTCTACGCCTTGCGTGTCCACCGCTTGCAACTGGTCGACAAGAGTCAGAATATTAGTGATGTCAGCGCCGAGCTTGTCAGCGTTTTCATCACTGACATGAAGGCGCGCCAGGTGAGCGACGTTTTTAATATCGTCAGAAGAGAACGACATGAGGTTACCTCTGGAGTTGTAGTCTGATGTTTTAATTATGTTACCGCTTTTGGTGCCGAATCCATACTGACCCGCAAGGTGCTTTTTGAGCGGACGGCGTGCTTAATTGTTCGCACGTTTTTAAGCCGAGCATGATATCAGGAAAGCGCTTGAACAAACAGATTTTGACGCTGTCGCTAAGGTGCGCCTAAAATCTGAACGATTTTTGCTTTTAGGTGTTTAAATATCGTTCATATTGCATTTGTACCTTGCTCAAAATAGGCGCCATTGTTAAAGTTGCGCGATTAAATTACACGAATAGAAATTAGGTTGAACCTCTTCCATGTTTAAAAAAATTCGAGGCATGTTTTCGAGCGATTTGTCGATTGATTTGGGTACGGCAAACACGCTTATCTATGTTCGTGAGCGCGGTATCGTTCTAGACGAGCCTTCAGTTGTAGCCATTCGAAACCACGGCTCTCAAAAAAGTGTTGCGGCGGTTGGTGCAGAAGCGAAAAGAATGCTTGGGCGTACGCCGGGCAATATCACGGCGATTCGCCCCTTGCGAGACGGTGTGATTGCTGATTTTGTTGTAACCGAAAAAATGCTTCAGCACTTCATCCATAAAGTTCATGAGAATAGCTTTATTACACCTAGTCCTCGGGTCTTGGTTTGTGTGCCGAGTCGTTCGACTAAGGTAGAGCAAAAAGCGATTCGAGAGTCTGCGTTAGGCGCGGGGGCTCGTCAGGTCTACTTAATTGAAGAGCCAATGGCGGCGGCGATCGGTGCAGGTCTTCCCGTCGAGGAAGCGAGTGGTTCAATGGTTGTTGATATTGGTGGGGGTACCACTGAAATTGCCATTATCTCACTGAACGGTATCGTTTATGCTGACTCAGTGAAAATTGGTGGAGACCGGTTTGACGAAGCAATTGTGACTTATGTCCGCCGTAACTACGGCAGTTTAATTGGTGACGCCACGGCTGAGCGTATTAAGCAAGAAATTGGCTGTGCATACGAAGGGTTGGAGTTACGTGAAATTGATGTGCGTGGCCGAAATCTAGCTGAGGGTGTTCCTCGCGGGTTTACCTTGAATAGCGAAGAAATACTCGAAGCGTTGCAAGAGTCACTTTCTGCCATTGTTCAGGCAGTGAAAAGTGCGTTGGAGCAGTCTCCACCAGAACTGGCCTCCGATATTGCGGAGCGTGGTATCGTTCTGACGGGTGGCGGTTCGCTGCTTAGAGGTCTAGATCGCCTGCTTAGTGAAGAAACGGGACTACCGGTTATTGTCGCGGAAGACCCGCTTACTTGTGTTGCCCGAGGCGGCGGCAAAGCGCTTGAATTGATCGATCGAAGTGCTGACGGTTTATTTCCGATCGACTGATCTCTTAAGAGTGTTTATAAATATAAAAGCGGAGCCCAATGCTCCGCTTTTTTGATATACACTTAAAAAAATCTTTCTTGTTTTGTTTGCTAAGGAGTCACTGATTAATACCATCTTTGTTCAAGGTCCCTACTTGGGCTATCGCTTGGCAATGGCGTTAATCTTTTCCGTCATATTAATTGTGTTGGATGTGCGATTCAGCCAGTTAGATCCTGCCCGCAATGTCATCAGCTCTAGTTTGACGCCATTTCAATGGTTAAGTGATTTTCCACAAAAATTGAGCAATGGGTTTACGTTTATTTTTACCAGTCGTGACGAATTGGAGAGCGAGCTGGATGTTATGCGCGATCGCATGCTGGTATTAGAGCGTCAGTCGCAAAAGCTAGCGTCGGTTACGGCTGAATTGAATCGGCTGCGTGAATTGTTAAGTGCGTCGCGCTTGCTAGATGAGGGCGTGGTGGTCACTGAATTGGTCGGCGCGAGTCCAGACCCTAATAATCAGTTTATTTTGATCGATAAAGGCTTAAATGACGGAGTGTTGGTGGGGCAAGCAGTGCTCGATGCGAATGGCTTAATGGGCCAAGTGATCGAGGTTAACGAGTTTCGAAGTCGAGTTTTGCTGATTTCCGACAACCGTCACGCGGTGCCTGTCCAAGTTAATCGAAACGGAATGAGAGCTATTGCCTATGGCGTTGGCTCTTTGGATCACTTGGAACTTGGCAATGTCCCTGATACAGCTGATGTTCAGGTGGGTGATTTGCTGGTGAGTTCGGGCTTAGGCGGAAGGTTTCCACAGGGATACCCTGTTGCGCGTATATCGCAGATTGAGCATCATCCGGGTCAAGCATTTGCCACGGTTAATGCTAAGCCGGAGGCGCTGTTGAACCGAAGTCGGCTATTGCTACTGGTGTTTAAGGAGCAAGTGGCACGCGAAGTGTTGTCGTCCGATTTGGTGGATCAGGAGAGTCAAAACGGTGTTTTAGACGCTTCGATGTCAGAGTCTCTTATGAGCAGTGAGTCGCTGGATGCTAACGCTGATTCGCAACGATCAGTGGAGGGGTTATGATGACTAAGTCCATGAATTGGTTTGTCGTTGCACTGACCTTTGTCGCCGCAATGATGCTTGAGCTGGTGGCGTTACCCGATATGCTGAGCCCATTTAGGCCTGAGTGGCTTGTTTTAACACAGATCTATTGGTTGCTGCGTCGCCCCGACAGAGTTGGTATAGCGAGTGCATTTGTCATTGGCATTGTGATGGATGTTTTGACGGGTAGTTATTTTGGTGTTCACTCATTAGCGTTGTGTATTGTGAGTTACTTAGTACTAGGTATCCATAAGCGCTTTCGCATGTTTCCGATGGCTAAGCAGGCGTTTGTCATATTTGTGCTTAGTGGTATTCAGTTGCTGATTGTTTACGCCATGCGCGCAGCACTCAGTGTTGCTGATAATGGTTTTGATTACTTATGGCAGGCGATCATTAGTGCGTTGGTTTGGCCGATACTGGTGATCGTTTATGATCGCCTTGCCTTTACATTTCGATAGGGTGTGTTGATGAGCTTGTATTTGGCGTCTGCCTCACCACGACGTAAGGCCTTATTGGAACAGCTTGGTTTGTCCTTTGATGTATGTCCGGTAGATGCGGATGAATCGGTTTTTGAGGCTGAAGTAGGCTCGTGCTATGTGGAAAGGCTAGCAAAGTTAAAAGCGAATATGGCGCTTGATAAACTGCGAGCAGCGAGTGATATTGATGCTAGTGCCGGGCGCTGCTTATACGTTATTGGTTCAGATACGAGCGTTGTTGTTGACGGCGTTATTCTTGGGAAGCCACTTGACCAGAATGACTTTTCAAAAATGATGAATCGCTTGTCTGATAGCACCCATGAGGTGCTAACCGGTATTTGCGTGCTGCGCTACGACATCTCGACAGAGAAGGTGGTAGAAGAAAGTCTGGTGGTGAGTACTGACGTCAGGTTTAAGTGCTTGAGTGATTCAGAAATTTCCGCCTACTGGCACAGCGGAGAGCCAGCAGATAAGGCTGGTGGTTATGGAATTCAAGGTTTAGGCGCGGTATTGGTAAGTGCCATAAATGGCAGTTACAGCAATGTGGTGGGTTTACCAGTAAGCGAATTGAAAGAGTTATTAGTGGGTATGGGATTTGATTTTTGGGGATCGTTGGCGACAAATGGTCCGTCGATATAGCTGAAGGAATCACGGATCGAAAGCCTGTCAGGAGGCGCTAACATGACGATGAGCGAAGAAATACTAATTAATGTGACCCCGGTAGAGACGCGCGTCGCGGTCGTCGAAAACGGCATGTTGCAAGAAGTATATATCGAGCGTTCAAGTAAGCGCGGCATTGTCGGCAACATATATAAAGGTAAGGTTGTTCGCGTACTGCCTGGGATGGAGGCGGCTTTTGTCGATATTGGTTTGGAGAAGGCGGCGTTTATTCATGTCTCCGACGTTATTTCCAGCGCCGACCCTTCCAATACATCCACGCCGGATATTGCTTTGTTATTGCGTGAAGGGCAGTCATTAGTCGTTCAGGTGATTAAAGACCCGATTGGTACTAAGGGCGCACGTTTAACAACGCAGTTGTCAGTCGCTAGTCGTTATTTAGTTTACATGCCGGCCATGAAGCATGTCGGCATTTCCCAGCGTATTGAAGATGAAGGAGAGCGCGAGCGGCTGCGTAGCTTATTACAAAGCTGCAGCTCAATCAGGGCTAGTGACGATAGCGCTGGTGAGGATTCTTCTTCAGAAGCTGCCGGTTTTATTGTTCGAACGGCGGCGGAAGGGGCTGGCGAAGAAGAGTTCAAGGCAGACATTCGTTTCCTTGAGCGTTTGTGGAATAAGCTAGAGCAGCGCATTCACGAGTATTCAAATTTATCGGTGATCTACCAAGACCTTCCGCTGCACATCAGAGCGATTCGTGACCTGGTCAAACCTCATTCGGAGAAAATTCGTATCGACTCCCGTGAAAGCTTCACCGCGGTCAAAGAGTTTGCTGAGGGTTTTCTTATCGACGTCTCTGAGCGGTTAGAGTACTACCCAGGTGAGCGTCCGATTTTTGATTTATATAATATTGATGATGAGATACAGAAAGCGCTTGGGCGAAAAGTGCAGCTTAAATCTGGTGGCTATCTGATTGTTGATCAGACCGAAGCCATGACAACCATTGATGTTAATACGGGTGCTTTTGTAGGACATCGTAATCTCGAAGAGACGATTTTCAAAACGAACCTAGAGGCAGCTCGCACGATTGGAAGACAGCTACGCCTGCGCAACCTGGGTGGCATCATTATTCTCGATTTCATTGATATGGAAGATCAGGAGCATCAGCGGCAAGTACTTCGAATGCTGGAGAAGATGCTCGAGAAAGATCATGCGCGCACAACGATTAGTTGCGTGTCCGAGCTGGGCTTGGTTGAGATGACGCGTAAAAGAACGACTGAGAGTCTCGGTCAAACCTTATGCGAGCCCTGCAGTGTGTGCGAAGGGACGGGGTATCTGAAGACAGCAGAGACCGTTTGTTATGAGATCATGAGAGAGATTCTGCGGGTGAATCGTGCCTATGATGCCAGTGTTTACTTGGTAATGGCATCGCAAAGCGTGATTGATCGTTTACTAGACGAAGAGTCTGACAACGTGGCTGACTTGGAAACATTTATTGCAAAGCAAATTAAGTTTCAGGTTGAGGTGATGTATAACCAAGGCCAATATGACGTCGTACTGATATAGCGTGTGGTTTTCATGCTGAATAATTTTACTTTTGCTTGGCTAACCGCAGACTCCGCTAGTGTGGATAGGCAGCATTGCGTTGAATAAAGCTTATTGGCTGATCAAAGTTCAGGTGCGTTTTCTCGCTACCTTACTGCTCGTTTCTGCGGCTGTTTATGTCGTGGGAGGGCGCTATTTCTTTTCTCAATTGCATGAGCAGCAACCAGACCTTGAGGTGATTTTGTCCGCTGCGCTGGATCGACCAGTGACGATGGACAGTATTGAGGGACGCTGGTCTGGCTTTGATCCTGTTATTCAACTCAACGGATTGACGATTGAGGGTGAGCGAGCAGCGACGATCGAGACCATTAGTTTTCGTATTGGTTTATTGTCTAGCATCAAGGCGCGTGATTTACGCTTTAAGTCCCTCGAATTCCTGAATACACAGTTTGATGCGGTTCAACACAAGGCGTCTTGGTCTTTTGCTGGGTTTGAGATGGCGCCAGTTGAAATAGACGATGATGCAGAGATTGAGGAAGAGCAGATTCAGCGTTGGTTTGAAGGCGCTAATATTTCGTTTGTTGAAACACAAATACAGGTCTTCTCGAAGCGCGGTGATGTTCGTGATTGGCGTTTTCCGGGGCTGACCTTACGCTATCAAGGTGACGATTTTTACGCTAGCGGGCAAGTAGTCCAGCCGGGTAGTCTGTCTCCGCTAATGAGTATTTCTGTGCATGGTTCTGGCGTGGTGTCGAGAGACCATATTCTTAGCGAAGTCTATTTGGAAGCTCGCTCCGTCGATTTTTTGGATGCTGTATTGCAGGCTTATGATTGGCAAGGGATTAGCGTTACAGGCCTTGATGCGTCGGGCCGCATGTGGGCGGATTTCGTAGGGACTTCCTTGATCGATGTTCAGGGTAGCATCCAAGCGAGCCGCCTCGATTGGGAGGTCGCGGGTGCCGCACAGCAGCCAATTCGTAACTTGGCAACGCAGTTTAGTTGGGACCGTCTTAGTGGGCGCACTGAGTTTGAGTTCAAAGATTTGGCGTGGCAGTGGGGCGACCGGCATTGCGCCGTTGGTAATGGGTTTTACCATGAGCTGATAACCGAACATCAGATTTATATTGATGCATTGGATATTGGTTGCGTGAACGGACTCGCACTGGCCGCAGACTTGCCTCAAGGTGATTTGTTTGATCGCCTCGACGTTAGCCGCCCTAAGGGAAAGCTCAAGTTTGTTGATATTAGAGTGTTTGATGAGCCGACTGCAGCGCAAAGCTCGCAGGTAGCTGGCTTGTCTCGCGAGAAAGCCCAAGAAGCTGTCATCGCTTCAGAAACGACTTCTCATAGAATCGTTAGCGTCGATAATGTGAGTGTGGCCGTGGATGAGATGAGTGAGGTTGAGGCGGCCCGAAGCTCTGCGCCTGATCCGGCCATAGATTCTAAGGCCTTGGCGGTGGTCCAGAAAGCTTCTTCTGGTAAGGCCCAAGAAAAAAGGCTAAAAAGTACAGGCGTGATAGAGGCCAGTGCGAGTGCTGTTGGGCATCAAGACCTAAGTAGTAAAGATAGAGTTTTGGCTGGATCTGTTGGTGATTCCCCTCCTAGTGCAAAGAGAAATGCGTTTACCTTAGAAGCAGAGCTTTCCGGTGTCGCGCTGGCAGCGTTTGAAAGTACACCGTCTGCTAGCGGCATCGATGGTTACGTGTATGCAGATAGTGCGGGTGGAGAGGTGCAATTTAAAAGCGAGAGTTTCAAACTGGGTTTTCCCACGCTGTTTTCCCAACCGTGGCAAACAAGTTACGCACAGGGCACTGTGGGCTGGATTATTGGTGACGAAGATGTCTCGGTCTTTTCTAATGGTTTGTATCTAGACGTGCTTGACAGCGGACAACTCTATGGCGATTTTAGCTTGTGGCTTAACGACGAACCGCATGAAGATGTGCTGTCTTTAGGTTTGGCTTTCCAAGATATTTCATTTGTTAATGTACCCACTTTAGTGCCTGACTATCTAGTCTCTGATGGTCTTTATGAGTGGCTAGGCCAAGCCTTGGTGGGCGGTAATGTTAGTAGCGGAATCTACTATGGACACGGCTCGGTCGAGTCTGAGAGTGCAGAGAATAGTTTCACTTCTAGCCTGCTTGCTAATGCTCGCGATGGAGTACTGAAATTTGAGCCTGAATGGCCTGAATTAGAAGACCTCGAGGCGCGCATTGAGCTGCAAAATGATGCCCTCATGGTGGTGGCAAATCAAGCATCTATTTATGGCACTTCTCTAGCGAATTTAGTGGCCGTCTTGCCATCCGCTCAAGTCAGTGATGACCCCATGTTGCGGGCCACCGCTACAACAAAAGTGCGAGAAAAGAAGTTGCATTATTGGATGATGGAATCACCCATCTCTGAGCACTTGTCAGCGATAGGAGAAGCAATAAAAATCGAAGGGGAAGTCGGTGTAGATATCGATATATTGGTGCCCTTCGATAATAGAGATGTGGCTTATGATGTTAAGGCACGTCTCGCGAACAATCAGGTCACGCACCATGATACGGAACTGATATTTTCAGATGTTGCTGGTACTGTCGCCGTCAGTTCAGAGCATGGTGTCGTGGCCGAGGCGCTCTCTTTGCAACTATTTGATCGACCAGCGACAGTGAGTATTCATAGTCAAGATGCGATTGCTTCTAATCCCGCGCACACGCGGGTGCGGCTGGAGGCAATTAGTTCCGCTGATCGCTTGTTAGAGCATTTCGAATTGGGCCCTGTTGCGGGTTTAGATGGTGAACTAAGTTATACAGCGCTTTTAGATATTTTTGCTTCTTCTGCGCAGGCCCCGAAACTTAGGATACAGTCTGACTTGATCGGTCTAGGGCGCGCGTGGCCTTCGCCGTTTGATAAAGCGGCAGTCGAGCCTGAACTTCTGACAGTAGATGTGGCTTTCGAGGGGGCTGATACACGTGCGAGTATCGGTCTTGAGTCCAATACGGCGGGGCGGGTAGATACGAGCATGTTGTTCAACGATTCGGGCTTGGATTCAGTCGATGTTTTGTTGGGCGCACCGAAAAATCGAGGCTATATGGCCCCGACGGCAAAGGGGGTTAAGGTTCACGGTGCTGTCGTGAAAGCAGAGCTACAGGAATGGATCGACTATATTGATGCATTTCTAAGTGCGCAGAATGCGTGGTCCGCTTACGACCCTGCTAGTGCTAATAGCAACAATGGTAAAGCCGTTCATGACAGTGATAACGATGAAACTATTCAGTGGGACTCAATTGCAGTCAACGTTGGAGAGATGACGGCGTTAACTCAGGTTTTTTCGAAGGTCAATTTAACGTTGTCACCGAGCTCTTTAGGCTGGACCGCTGATGTCGTGAGTGATGATATTGCTGGACGAATTGCTGTGCCGACTGAGGTGAGAAGCCTCTCTTTACAACTTGATTATCTGCACTTAAAAACACCCGAGCGCGACCCGAATAGCTCGCCTGTGGTTGATTCAGATGAATCACTGATTGACCCGGGGAGTGTTCCTACATTTTCTTTCTCGACCAAAAAGCTAGTTTTTGATGCTCAAGACTACGGTAGCTGGAGTGGTGTTGCGGTGCCGAGCGATTCGGTATTGAGTGTTAATAACCTTGCGGGACGGTTGGGTGGCGTGGCGTTTAATGGTCGACTCAAGTGGAGTACCGAGCAGGGACACGCATCGACATACTTAGAGATGAAACTGGATGGCGGCGACAGTGAGCAGTTATTCAAAGCCTTGGGGAAAACACCGCCTATTAGTAGTGACAAAATGTCAGGCGAGTTTTCGCTAGTGTGGCCAAGTAACCCGCATGACTTTGACGCCTCTAGGCTATCCGGTTCGATCAACTTAGCAATGGACGACGGCTTTTTAAAAACGCCTGATAAGAAAACGGGAGCATTACGGCTCTTGGGTATTTTTAATGCAGAAGCCCTAGAGCGACGATTAAAACTCGACTTTTCTGACCTTTATAAAAGTGGAATTGGGTATGACGAACTCCGCATGAACGCTCGTATAAACGAAGGAAAATTAACGTTTAGTGAGCCTATGACGATCTCTGGGCCGTCTAGTCGTTATGAAATTGAAGGAAGTTCCGATCTGGGTAAGCAAACTCTAAATTTAGATATGAAGGTTGAGTTACCCTTGACGAGTAATGTTCCGCTGGCTGCGTTGATGCTAGGGGCGCCCCAAGTAGGTGGGGCAGTTTGGTTGGTTGATAAGTTGTTAGGTAGTCCTTTGTCGTCGATCACCTCGGTGGGCTACAAAGTGTCAGGTACTTGGACGGATCCCAAAATGGACGTTAAATAAATGGCTGAGCAAGAGCTAAAAGCGGCTGTGGTTCAAATGAATAGTCGTAATGACCCGGGCACTAATTTGGAAAGCGCGCTTTCTTTAATGAAGAAAGTGGTGCTTGAACAGTCGGTGAATCTAATCGTGTTGCCTGAGAATTTTCTTTATTTTGGGCGCGATGGTTTAGCGGCTGTTGCTAGTTCGCTGGATGACTATTTAAACCCCTTATGCTCATTTGCAAAGTTGCACCAAGTAAGCATCGTGGTAGGTTCTGTTCCGCATAAGGTGAATGTTCCGCTATCAGGGCTTGGGCTGGGTCAACAAACGTGTGTTTCGACCTCGCTCGAAACAACCGACGTTAATGTGTCTATTCCTGCAGAAAGATTTTTCAGTCGCAGTCTTGTGATTGCTTCCACAGGAAAGTTAGTCGGAGCGTATGATAAGTGCCATCTATTTGATGTAGATGTAGACGATGGGTTCTCGAGTTATCGCGAGTCAGCAACCTATCAAGCGGGTCGAGAATGTGTTGTATTGGACAATGACTCGATGAAGATTGGTCTAAGTATTTGTTATGACTTGCGGTTCCCTGAGCTATATCAGAACCTTGCAAAAATGGGGGCGCAATTAATAACGGTTCCATCCGCGTTTACGGCCGTCACGGGAAAGGCGCATTGGGAAGTATTGCTTCGTGCGCGCGCGATCGAAACACAAAGTTTTGTATTGGCTGCGAATCAGTGGGGCGAGCACGGCAAGGGCAGAGAAACATGGGGTCATAGTATGATTATTGACCCTTGGGGTAAGGTGCTAGCGGAGTGTGAAAGTGGTGTTGGGTACTGCGTAGCGAATATTAACCTTTGCGAACTGGAGCAGGTGCGTCGTGCGATTCCTGTCCAGCAGCATAAGGTGTTTTGAATACCTCGCTTTTACGGATATTTTTCCTTTTCCCAAACGCGGAGGTCTTTCTATAACGCGTTTTTAAATTCGCGTAAAAATTGAAACAACTTTTTTGCCGACCCTTTATTTTTATTATTTTCGACATCTTTTTTCGCATTTCTCACTAAATTTCGAAGTTGCTGAACGTCGACCGAAGGGTGTTTTTCTATAAAATCTGTCATCGCCTGGTTGCCTTCGTCAATCAGCCGAGTGCGCCATGCTTCTAGTTCATGAATTGATTGGGCGAACGCTTTGCTACTTGAGTCATATTTATCTAACACTGCCTGCATTGCGTCTGCATCTTCGGCGCGCATTAATTTGCCAATGTATTGCATTTGGCGACGACGCGCTTCACGTTGCGTAATGTTGTTGCGGTAAAGGTCGATCGCGGCTCGAAGGTCCTCTCCCATTGGCACTTCTTTTAACTGCTCTTTTTTCAGTTCTGTAAGCTTTTTTCCAAGATCCTGGAGGGCTTCCATTTCACGCTTTATTTGCGTGCGGCTCTTGATGTCCTCTTCGTCATCTTCCGGGTGATATTTGTGATCAAAATCGGACATGTCCAGACTCCACTATTCGTTTATGCGTAAGCTATCGTCGCGAGCCCGAGGAATGACAAGAAGCCAACGACATCGGTAATGGTCGTTAGCAGCACGCCACCGGCAAGAGCGGGGTCAATATCGCGAGATTTCAAGTAAATAGGTAAACTCGTTCCGACTATCGCCGCGACAACTAAGTTGATTAGCATTGCTGCCGCGATCACCATCCCAATGATGATGTCGTTAAACCAGAACATTGCGGCGCAAGATACCACTAGCGCCCACAGGAGGCCATTTAATAAGCCAACAAAGAATTCTCTGTTAAGTAGCCATCTTAAGTTTGAGCGGTTGATTTGCCCAACCGCCATAGCCCGGATGACCAACGTCAGAGTTTGGCTTCCCGCGATACCGCCCATACTCGCCACAATGGGCATGAGCACTGCGAGTGCGACGACCTTCTCGATCGTGTCTTCAAATAGTCCAATGACGGCAGACGCAATAAACGCTGTCAGCAGGTTAATACCAAGCCATACAGCACGTCGTTTAGCTGTTTGTTTGATCGGTGCGAACGTATCCTCTTCATCATCGAGGCCTGCCATACTCATTAATGAGTGATCGGCGTCCTCACGAATAACGTCAACCACGTCATCGATTGTAATCCGGCCAAGGAGTGTTCCAGACTTGCTAACGACTGGGGCGGATACTAGGTCCTGCCGCTCAAACAGATTTGCTACATCACTATCGCTCATGCTCACGTCGATCGTGCGAATATCTGTCTCCATCACTTCGCGTACTGTCGCGCCCGGGTTCGATACCAACATGGTGGTCAATGGCAGTATGCCGATCAAAACGTCTTGGCGGCTTACGACAAGTACGCTGTCTGTCATTTCGGGTAACGAGCGGTGACGGCGTAAATATCGCAGGACAACATCGATTGTGATGTCGGCGCGAATTGTCACCGTATCCGTGTTCATTAGCCCGCCGGCGGTATCTTCCGGATAGGATAAAACTTCCTCGATGCGCTGCCGATCTTGGGCATCCATCGAGTCAAGCACTTCCAATATAATCGCGTCGGGTAGTTGCTGGAGAACGTCAGCAAGATCATCGGTGTCTAGGTCTCCGGTGACATCAATGACCTCTTGAGCGTTTAACTTGCTGAGGAAATAAGCCTGAATATCTTCGCTTAAATATTGTAATACGTCGCCACGCAGGTCTGGGTCGATCAAGCTCCAAACGATAGAGCGCTGTTTTGGCGGGGAAGACTCGATCAGGTGACCGATATCGCTGGCATCAAGGCCTTTATTCAGTATTCGCGCCACCTGCTGGAGTGAACCAGAGTCGAGGGCGTCACTGAGGGTTCTAAGCTGCCTCTCTGCCTGGTGTTGCGAGAATGTAGTCGCCATGATGAATACTGAGTTCTATGAAGTTGCGATGGCTTAATTATAGTGCAAGCAAGGCATTAGCGGTAGCTAAAAACTTATGCGTAAACAGAGGCTTAGTATGAGAACTTTAGGTAAGGCGTTAAACGTAGGTTTACTGTCCCTCGCCGAACTTGTCAGCAATGAGCTCTTTGATTGCGGCCATCGCTTCTTGCTCGTCAGGGCCGTCTGTTTTTATTTCTAGCATGGTTCCGATACTGGCGGCGAGCATCATGACCGACATAATGCTTTTCCCATCAACTACTTTGCCATCTTTGGCGAGTGACACTTTGCTTTCGAATCGAGTAGCGGTGGCGACAAATTTTGCGGCCGCTCGTGCATGAAGGCCTAGTTGGTTAACGATTTCTACGGGTTCACAACGCATGATGCTTCTAGCCAGTTTTTTAGTCAGCAGTGGAGGGCAGTTCTTTATGCCGGATTTGGACATTATCGTTGCTGGTGGAAAAATAGCGACCAATTTTTTCGCAAAGATAAACCGAGCGATGCTGACCGCCCGTGCAGCCGATCGCGATCGTCATATAGCTACGGTTGGAATCTTGAAATCTTGGGATCCACTTGTCTAGATAAGTAATGATGTCTTGAGCCATTTCTGAGCTTTCAGGCTGGCCTGACAAAAATTGAATTACTGGGTCTTCTAGTCCGTTGTAGCCACGCAGCGTCGGGTCCCAATATGGATTGGGTAGGCACCTAACATCAAACACAAAATCCGCATCGCTTGGCACGCCATGTTTGAAACCAAATGATTGAAACAGCAATGCTATTTCTTGGCTTTTGCGCCCGGCTATTCGAAGTTTGACTAGGTCTCTTAATTCATAAAGTGTCAGATCACTGGTGTTAATTGTCAGGTCTGCATTGGTGGCAATAGGGTCGAGAAGCTCACGTTCGTGAGCAATCGCTTCCTTGAGCGATCGAGTAGCGTTACTCAGAGGGTGTTTTCGTCTCGTCGAATGAAACCGTTTAAGCAGGGTGTCGTTGTGAGCGTCCAAAAACAACACATCTACGTCGATGTTCTGGTCTAGGCACTGGCGGTGAAAGTCTGGAAAATTTTCGATGCCGCTAGATAAATTGCGCGCATCAATACTGACGGCGACTAGTCCGAGCCGCTGATCTTCGTTGGTGCTTGACTGACTAACCAGTTCAAGTAGTAAGCCAACCGGCAGGTTATCGATGCAGTAATAACCGAGGTCTTCGAGGACATTGAGCGCGGTACTTTTTCCAGAGCCTGAGCGTCCGCTAACAATTACAAGTTTCATTATCGTACCTGCTAAGTGTAGGGCACACGGGGTGCCCTCCCTGATTATTTAGGGGTCTGCTTCATACTGTTTAGCCATCTAATCGCGTTCGATATCATATATTCGATATCTACTAAATAATACGCAAGATGTTGGCTTTTAGGTCATTGTGACTAAGCAACCATAGTGTCGTACAGTGCTTGGTCGCTACCGCACGCTCGGAGTTTGTCACAAAATGAAGGGTTGTTGAATTTCTCAGCTATTTGGCTTAACAGCTCTAGATGCTCGCTAGTGGCTTCTTTCGGAACAAGAAGTACAAACAGGACATCAACCGGCTCATTGTCAATGGCATCAAATGACACTTTCTCTTTGGTGGTAAACAAGCAGCCAATGACTTCGTCGCAACTGTCGCTGCGACTATGTGGGATGGCAATTCCTTGACCAATTCCTGTGCTACCTAAGCGCTCACGAGCAATCAGGTTATCAAAGATTTCGTGTTCTTCTAGGTCTGTACGGACTGACGCTACAGTTCTTGCAACTTCTTCTAGAACTTTCTTCTTGCTGCTCCCCGGCAGACCTATTTGGGTCAGACGGGGAGTAAGAATGGACTCGATCGTAATCGAATTTTCAGACATGTTAGTACTCTAATTTACTGATTTAACGAGCAGACGCGCCATGGGAGCGTTCGACCTGTTTTTCTTTGTGTTTAAGGATTTGACGATCCAGTTTATCAACCAACATGTCGATAGCGGCATACATGTCATCTTGCTCTGCGGTGCCGTGAATGTCTGCGCCACTAATATGTAATGTGGCTTCTGCTATTTGTCGTTGTTTCTGAACGGATAGCGTAACTTGAACATTGGTTATACCGTCGATGTGGCGCTCAAGTTTTGTTAGTTTGTTGCCAACATACTCTTTCATGGATTCAGTTAGCTCAACATGATGTCCCGTAATGTTTAATTGCATAGTTTTCTCCTGTCGTTTTTATGGCGGAAGCTGAAACATTCTTCCTTCAAACCCCAAATATCGGCATAAAGCCTCGCATTCGGAGGGAGTCTTAAAATACTAATTACTTTAAACCAAACGCTTTCTTTCATTAGAAGGCGGGATCGACATCGCCTCCCTATACTTTGCAATCGTTCGGCGAGCAACGTTGATACCTTGCTCTTCCAGAACTGTTGCAATTTTGCTGTCGCTCAGAGGCTTTTTAGCATTCTCTGCAGCAACTAATTTCTTAATAATAGCTCTAATAGCTGTTGAAGAGCACTCACCACCAGAACTCGTGCTCACATGACTAGAGAAAAAATATTTCAACTCAAAAATACCGCGTGGCGTATGCATGTATTTTTGAGTGGTGACACGCGAAATGGTGGACTCATGCATCTCAACGGCTTGTGCAATATCATGCAGGATCAGTGGCTTCATTGCTTCGTCGCCATAGTCCAAGAAGCCCTGCTGGTGGACGACAATTTTTGACGCGACTTTTAACAGTGTTTCGTTGCGACTTTGCAGGCTCTTTATAAACCATTTTGCTTCTTGCAACTGGTCCTTCATGAATGTGTTGTCAGTGCTGCTATCGGCGCGCTTAATTAATGAGGCGTACCCGCTATTGACGCGAATCTTCGGTGCAATTTCTGGATTGAGCTCAACACGCCAGCGACCATTCACTTTTTTTACGACTACGTCGGGAACAACATACTCTGTATCGCTTACCTTCAGGTGTTCCGCAGGGCGAGGGTTGAGCGATTGAATTAAGGTTAGTACTGCCTTGAGCTCGTCTTCTTTAAGGCGACTGCGTCGCATCAGCTGAGCATAATCGCGATTACCGAGCAGGTTAAGATAGTGACTAATGACTAGCCTTGCCTGAGGCAGCCAGGGTGTTTCAGCGGGAAGCTGACGAAGCTGAATCAAAAGACATTCTGGTAAATCTCTCGCACCGACGCCAACGGGTTCGAAGTGCTGAACTGTTTTTAGTACCGCTTCGATTTCATCGAGCTCTACGGGGTCTTCGTCTTCAGCGTTGTATAAGCTTTCGTATATCTCTTCGAGCGGAGTGCTCAGATAACCGTCAGCATTGATTGAGTCGATGATCACGGTAGCAATATATTTGTCGCGCTCTGACAGCGGTACTAGATTAAGTTGCCATGTTAATTTATCAGCTAAGGTTTCGTCAGAGCTATTACGACTGTCGTAATCGGGGCTATCTTCATCCGGAACGCCGCCTGCGGGGCCTGCGGTTGGGTAGATATCATCCCAGGCTGTATCGACAGGTAGGTCCGTAGGTATTGAGTCCGACCACTCTTCTATTTCGCTGTCGTGCTGATCCGCTTTAGAGTCTTCTTTCTGGCTATTTGAAGGTTCTTCGTTCGCTTTACTGTTGTCTGTATTCTCTTCTGACTTTTGACTGTTTTGGTCTGCTTCTGCCTTGGAAGAATTATCATCTTCGGTGACTTCAAGCATCGGGTTGGAGTCCAGCGCTTCCTGAATTTCTTGCTGAAGATCTAATGTAGAAAGCTGCAATAGACGAATTGCTTGCTGCAATTGCGGCGTCATGGTCAGCTGTTGCCCCATTTTTAGCTGGAGCGAAGCTTTCATTACCATTGTGGCGCTACCACCTTGAAGAGTACTTGCTGTGTCATAAACCTGCTTATAGGTAGGTGCAAAAGAATTTGTAAAAAGTGCTGCATGGTATGAATTCAGTCTAGTGCTAAGAGTACAGGCTGTGAAATTATTTAACGTATATTTGCGTTAAATCTCGCGTAAATCAGTGAATGGGATTATTTAGATTCTAAATTCGTTTCCTAAATATACAGCTTTGACTTGCTCGTTCGCCAATATCTCGTCTGCGCTGCCCGAAGCGATGATGTGGCCTCCACTTACGATATAGGCTTTTTCGCAGATATCAAGGGTTTCGCGGACATTGTGGTCGGTTATTAATACCCCGATTCCTTTGTCTTTGAGGTGCGTAACGATTTGTTTGATATCGCTAACTGAAATTGGATCAACGCCAGCAAATGGCTCGTCTAGTAGGATAAAGTCTGGTTCCATTGCCAACGCTCGCGCTATTTCTACGCGCCGACGCTCGCCGCCCGACAGCGCCATGCCGAGACTATCCTGGATATGTGTAATATGGAATTCTTCGAGCAACAGTTCTGTCCGTTGTACGCGTTCTTTTTTTGACAGTTCTGCTCGTGTCTCCAGTACGCCTAGAATGTTGTCACGAACACTTAGCTTGCGAAAAATAGAGGCCTCTTGAGGTAAATAGCCAATGCCTGATTTGGCACGGCCATGCATGGGCGCTTTGGTGAGGTCGAGGTCGTTAATTCGGATGAGCCCTTTGTCTTGTTTAACCAAGCCGACAATCATGTAGAAGCAGGTTGTTTTACCTGCGCCGTTGGGGCCCAGTAAACCTACTATTTGTCCACTGTCGATTTCTAGCGAAACGTCGATAACAACTTGTCGGCCTTTGTAGCTTTTGGCAAGGTGGTCTGCATAAAGTGTTTTCATGGATTAGGAACGTTATCGTTGGAAGGCGTTTGTTGAGTGTTCGGCTTTTCTACATCGGCCTCTGATGGTGGGGTGGGGTGAGGCATCAGTTCGGTTGTTTCTTCTTCAGAGTCCCTTGGCGTGGCTAGCTTTGGTTTTGGCTGGGTCTCAGTAACGGTTGGTTCCGCTATTGCTGGCGCGGGAGCAGTGTTAATCGCTGGCGTACCGGGTAGATACTGGATTTTTACCCGTGAATTGCCGCTGTCATCGCCTTTAGCCCTGATCGCCTGAGCGTTAATGTCGTAGACGATTTGCTCGCCGGAAAAAGAGTTGCTTGCTTGGTTCAAGCTTGCGTTGCCCTGAAATGTCAATGTTGCTTTGCTGGCTTCAAAAGTGATGGTGGCGGCGTTGCCCGTTGTGGGAATTTTTTCGCTTAGCTGTTGCTCGTGAAAGCGCGCAGGTTGACCCTTTGCTTCGATTCGATCGAGAGTTTGATCGGCCATATAGACCAATACTGTGTCAGCTTCGAGTCGGCTATTGCCCTGTGAAACCACAACATTTCCTGCGTACGTCGCAAGTCCGCTCTCGTCATTTATCGTTGCACTGTCGGAAATAATGTCGATAGGTTGGGCGCTCTGTTTATCGATAGCATGAGCCGTCAAGGGGATTAATGACAAGAACAGCATTAGTGCGTTGGCGAGAGAGCCTGTCATTGACGATAGGTGGCGACGCAAGGCCAGTTTGACTATGCGTAGGTGGGTGGATTTGCTATCAGTCAATGACATAACGGCCTCTAACCTTTTTATGTAGTGATAATATTTTTTGATCCAACATGATCTGCATACCTAAAGCGCTTAGCGTATGGGGGCCGCGTATGATCTTAACGGCTCGATCCGTTGAGATAAAGCGTTTGCCTAGATCTAATGAGAGCTTTTCGGAGCTGAGCGATAGCGTCGATAGGTTCTGTGTCTGATCTTGCTTGTCGTTCAGTAATATTGATTGCTGAGAGAGCAGTACATTTCCTTCAAGATCAATCACACTTTTGTCTTGGTAATAAAACCCTTTTTCAGCATTGACGGTATAGGTGTTCTCGTCGTTGGTTAGATAATTTACGACAGGACTAAAAATAGTCACCTTATCTTGAGTGTCGTACTGCAGCGTTTCTCTGCTAGTGATAGTCAAATACGGTAAGCCTTCGCTGTTGTAGGCTGATATGTGTGATTGGCCTATAAACGCGGTCGGCCGCTCAAAGTCACTCTGGTCGGCAGGGTGCTGCAGAGCAGGGGACTGGTTTTCGTTAAATAGTGCATAAACAGCTAACGAAAGTAGTAATAATAGAAATAGTTGCCGGCTGCGTTTGCTAAGCATCATAGGTAAGCAGGGCTACGGCAAAAACTTTGATAGCGTTTCACTCAAGAGGCCTTTAGCTTCTAGAATGTAGTCGCAGACCTCTCGGACCGCGCCTTCTCCGCCTTTCGCCTGGGTGCAAAAATTGGCGTGTTGTTTCACAAAGTCATGGGCGTTAGGGACCGTTATGCCGAACCCTGAACTGACTATTGCGCCTAAGTCGGGGAGATCATCGCCCATATAAGCCACATGCTTGAGGTCGACATTTACTTGTTGAGTGAGCTCTTCTAGTGCGACCTTCTTATCCTCTCTTCCTTGGATAATATGCTTTATTCCCAAGTCGCTAGCGCGTCTCGCCGTCAACGCGCTGGTTCTACCAGTGATGATCGCAACGTCTATGCCCGCGTTCATCAGCAGTTTGATACCTAAGCCATCCAAAATGCTAAATGCCTTTAGCTCATCGCCATTGGCGCTAAAATAGAGTTTTCCGTCTGTCATTACGCCGTCGACATCTAAGGCGAGTAACTTGGTTTGCGAGGCGAGCGCTAAAGACATTAAATAACTCCTGCTCGAAGCAAGTCGTGCATATGAATAACCCCGGCTAATTTGCGGTGCTCATCGACCACCAGTAAGCCTGTTATTTTATTTACTTCCATAATGTTGAGGGCTTCAGCTGCTAAAGCGTCGGGCGAAACCGTTTTGCAGCCAGTGGTCATCAGGGACTGTATATCCGTATTGATAAAGTCTATTTTTGACTCGAAGGCGCGGCGTAAATCACCATCGGTAAATAGGCCGATCAATTCATTTTCTTTTGAAACAATCGCGGTTAAGCCAAACCCTTTGTTTGATATTTCGAGCAAACCTTCGGTAAGTGCTGTTTCAGGACTGACTCGGGGAATTCTTTCGCCGGTGTGCATGAGGTCTTTAACGGTGAGCAGTAACTTCCGCCCGAGCGCCCCGCCTGGGTGTGAAAAGGCGAAATCTTGCTCTGAAAACCCCTTGGCTTCTAGCAGGGCGACTGCTAATGCGTCTCCCATCACAAGCGAAACCGTTGTGCTGGTCGTTGGGGCTAGACCTAGAGGACATGCCTCTTCTTTAATGCTGATATCAAGGTGAATGTCAGCTTGCTCTGCAAGCACCGAATTGGCATTCCCTGTCATGCTAATTAATGGAATTCCCATCCGCTTGATGAGTGGCACAATGGTAATGATTTCCGATGTGGTGCCGGAGTTCGAGATGGCCAGTACGACATCATCTTTGGTAATCATTCCTAAGTCGCCGTGACTTGCTTCCCCCGGATGAACGAAAAATGCAGGGGTGCCGGTGCTGGCTAGCGTGGCGGCTATTTTATTGGCAATGTGCCCAGACTTACCCATGCCAGTGACAATGACTTTGCCGTGACACTCTGCCATGGCTTCGCATGCCGCTGAGAAATCATCATTAATACGGTGCAAAAGGTCTGCGATGGCTTCTTGTTCAATTCTAATGGTGCGTTCTGCGGACTCAAGAAATGACTGCTTAGACATTAGATAGCCAGTGATTGTTGATACAGTAAAGTTAGATATGCAAGGTAACTCACAACGAGCAATGTGCCAAATATTTTGCCCAAATGATGTTTGCCTAATAATCGTATTCCGTAAGCTGTTAGAGCTAGAAATGCGGTTAAACCGAGCATTACGCTATAGTCTCTATGGAGGTCCGATGCATTGATGTCTGGAGGATTAACCATGGCGGGGATAGCCAGTACTGCCAGTAAATTAAACAGGTTAGAGCCGACGATGTTACCAAGTGCTAAGTCATGATGGCCGCGTAAGGCACTGGCGACTGAAGCTGCTAATTCTGGAAGGCTGGTGCCGATAGCGACAATAGTGAGTCCAATAATCAGTTCGCTAATTCCTAGTTCGCGAGCGATACCGCTAGCGCCCCATACTAAAGCTTGAGAACTGACGAGCAATAGAACAATGCTAAAGGCTAGCCATCCGTATGCTCTCGCTGGCGACAATCGATCGTCTGAGTCAAGTTCTTCAAAGTCGTCAACGGTTTTCTTTTGAAGCTTAGCCAGTAAGACGAGTGATACGATCAAAAGGGCTAGCAGGCCTATACCGTCAAGGAAGGTTAACTGAGCGTCCCAAACTAAAAACGTCGCTAACGCTGTTGCCCCAATCATAATAGGGAACTCCAGTTGCAAAATAGAGTCTTTGATAGGGATAGCGGACACTAGGGCGGTAATTCCCAAGACCATGGCAATGTTTGCAATGTTGGAGCCAATTGCATTTCCAACCGCAAGACTGCCTGAGTTTTCAATGGCGGCGGTAGCCGAAACGATGAGTTCAGGCGCTGATGTGCCAAATGCCACGACGGTGAGGCCTACCATAATTGGCGTCATACCGAGATTTAACGCCGTTGATACCGCGCCAGAAACGAATCGGTCGGCGCTCCAAACGAGCACGATGAGGCCAATAACGATGGCGCAGAGGAATAAAATCATGATGAAAACGCGCTTGTGTGGCTAAAGAACGGCGCATTGTGATGAACTTGATATCTATCTGCAACCGGTTTTTGGTGCTGCTTTTGAAAAGCTTTGCCGGCCTTATTTGTCGGTGCGGGAATTTTATTGTTAAATCGGTTGGTTCTTGCAAAAAGCTCTGCTTAAATAGCACGGTTTAAAACTCAAGGGACAAGGCGTTGACGTCGTACATAGAAGTTGAAAATCTGAGCTTTTTCAGAGGGCATCGGTCAATTTTTACTGACTTGAGTATGTCGATTCCGAAAGGAAAGGTCACGGCGATCATGGGTCCCAGTGGCATCGGCAAAACGACTTTGCTTAAGTTGATCGGTAATCAGCTTAAAGCGTCTTCTGGCAGAGTGCTAATAGGCGGGCAGGATCTAAGCAAGTTGAATCGCAAAGAGCTATTCGAGGCGCGAGCAAAAATGGGAATGCTGTTTCAGAGCGGAGCACTGTTTTCTGATCTGAGTGTTTTCGAGAACATTGCCTTCCCGTTGCGCGCGCACACAGCGCTGCCCAATGATATGATTCGCGATATTGTTTTGATGAAACTGCATGCCGTTGGCTTGAGAGGGGCGCGCGATTTGATGCCGTCTGAGCTTTCTGGTGGTATGACGAGGCGAGTGGCACTTGCGAGGGCGATAGCGTTAGACCCGAAGCTCATTATGTATGATGAACCATTTGCAGGTCAGGACCCGATTGCTATGGGTGTTCTAGTCCAGTTAATTCGGTTGTTAAACGATGCGTTAGGGCTAACCAGTATTTTGGTTTCCCATGACATTGCTGAAGCGATGAGCATTGCTGATCACTGTATTATCATTGCAGATGGAAGGGTGATTGGCGCTGGTTCACCCGCTGAACTTAAAAGTCATGAGTCTCCGCTCGTCAAGCAGTTTGTTAACGGCTTGCCCGATGGTCCCGTGCCGTTTCATTTTCCGGCAGGGGAGTATCGAAATGACCTGCTGGGTGACACCCCTTAGATAGAACTTATTTACGAGAGAAGCGTAGTATATTTAATGGAATTTATTCGCAGAACTGGTCGTACCAGTATGGAGTTTGCCGCGTCTCTTGGGCGTTCAGGGGTGTTTTTGTTGCGCGCCGTATTTGGTCTTGCGCTGAGCTTGAATGGCTTGAAGCTGTTGGTGGCGCAAATGTACCGCATCGGCGTGCTATCGCTAATTATTATTGTGGTATCTGGCTTGTTTATCGGAATGGTTCTCGGCTTACAGGGTTATAGTATTCTCGTTGACTATGGCTCGGAGCAAGCGGTTGGGCAGATGGTGGCGTTGACCTTAGTTCGTGAACTTGGCCCGGTCGTGACAGCGTTGCTATTTGCGGGTAGAGCGGGCTCGGCGCTGACAGCGGAAATCGGGCTGATGAAGGCGACGGAACAGCTTAGTAGTATGGAAATGATGGGCGTGGATCCGCTTCGTAGGGTCATTGCGCCACGCTTTTGGGCTGGGTTTATCTCGATGCCACTGCTAGCGGTTATTTTTAGTGCGGTGGGTATTTTTGGTGGTATGTTAGTGAGCGTCGATTGGCTGGGCGTTTTTGAGGGGGCGTACTGGTCAAATATGCAATCCTCGGTAGAGTTTGAAGGGGATGTTGTTAACGGCATCGTTAAGTCGGTAGTGTTTGGCTTGGTTTGCACATGGATTGCGATCTACCAGGGGTATGATTTGGTGCCGACATCGCAAGGAATAAGTATCGCGACCACGAAGACTGTGGTGTATTCGTCTTTATCGGTGTTGGGGTTGGATTTTTTACTGACAGCCGTGATGTTCGGGTCTATATAAATTAGCTAGGGATAACAAAGAGAGAGTTATGTATCAACGAAGCGTAGAGTTGGCTGTTGGCGTATTTATGCTGCTTGGGATGGGGGCGTTAATCTTCTTGGCCCTGCAGGTGAGCGGTTTGACAACAGACAGTCAGAAAGAGTCTTACCGCGTGTATGCGCAGTTTGACGATTTAGGTGGCCTGTCGTTGAGAGGTCGGGTTTCTTTAGCGGGCGTGACCGTCGGTAAAGTCAGCGCGATATCTCTCGACAAGAAAAGCTATAGTGCGCTGGTCGAAATGGAAATTTATAGTGACGTTGATAATTTGACTGCTGATAGTGTGGCTTCGATCCAAACTTCCGGTTTGCTTGGTGATAAATACGTAGCGATTAGTGTCGGTGCAGATGAAGAGTATTTGACCGATGGCGATACTATTTTTGATACGCAGTCTGCACTCAATTTAGAAAAGCTGATCGGCGCATTCGCGTCTGGTCAAGCGAAACTATAGGCTAAGCGATGATGACTCAAATAAAAGCAATTAAAAAACAAGAGCATAGTTTTTGGTTTAGGTTAAGTGCGCTGCTGTTGGTTGCGATGCTTTCCTTTACTAGTATGGCCGCGACTGCCGATGGTGCGGATGAAGTGCGGCACGTCGTTGAGCAAAATGTGACGAGAATGCTGGCGGTTTATGAGTCAGAGAAAGTGCATTTTGAATCTGACCCACAGCGATTTTATCGGTCAATGGACGAGGCGATTAGTAATATCGTTGACTTTAAACGTATTGCCGCGCGAGTGATGGGTAAATATGCACGCTCTGCCAGTAAGGAGCAGCGCGGGCAGTTTACCGGCGTATTTAAAGACAGCTTGTTCAACACTTATACGAAAACTCTAGTTGAGAGTGGCGAATTTAAGATAAACGTTACTAAGGCCGAGTTAAACTCCCGCAGTGATGCAAGAGCGAGCGTTGATATGGATGTCATTTCTGATAGTGGAAATGTTTATCCGGTGACGTATTCGATGTACAAGAACAAGTCAGGAAAATGGTTGATGGAAAACGTCATTGTGTTTGGCGTTAATGTTGGTCTTGCGTTCAAAGATAAGTTCGAAACGCAGTATCGTGCAAATAAAGGTGATATTGCTGCGGTTATTAACGGCTGGACTGTCGATATTGAGCTTCCGACAGCAGACTCTACTTCAGCGATAGCGAAAGAAGGTTAGACGTGGCGTCGATAACAAGAAAAAATGAGTCATACGTTTTGGTGGTGGGTGAGTGCGATATCAACGACACGATAGCTTTACGCAGAGAGCTAGAGGCATATATCAAAAAAGCTTCGGGCAAGGCGCTTGAAATTGGTTTTCAAGAGTTGGGCTCAGTTAGTAGTGCAATACTCTCATTGATGCTTAGTTGCGAGCGTGCAGCAAACAAGGTTGGCTGTCACTTGTCGATGACAGGCTTGCCGCAGAAGCTCTATGACATGGCTAGAGTCGGTGGCTTGGAGTCGATTCTGCCACTCGCTGATAAATAATAGCGCTGTCGTCTCGCGCTGGCTTTTCGTAGCGCACCCTTTGTTTTCTTTAGTGTCCTGCTAAGGCTTGTTTGCTGAGTATTCTTGTCATTTCTTTAATGCACTTTAGCGCCCGTCAGCTTTGTTGTATCATGGCGCGCCCGTGCCTTATGCGAATGTTAGTGTGTTGAGATTCGTTCGAATTGCGGAGGCGGCGGGTCAAGTTTCGAGTAATTGCGGCTGAGTAAGTCGCGTTAATAATACATAGTTGCTGAGAGCTAAAAATGGAAGTCAACGAAGTCGAGAAGTTAATTACAGACACGCTTGAAAATGTTGAGGTGGTTGCTGAAACAGACGGTTATCACTATCAGGTACGAGCGATTGGAGATGTGTTTGACGGTTTGAACGCGGTGAAGCGTCAGCAGCTTATTTATGGTTGTTTGAATAAGTATATTTTAGATGGGACGATTCATGCGGTCGTTATCAAGACTTACACCCCATCTGAATGGCAGCAAGCGCAATAACAAGCTGCGTGGCTGTATTCTTAATTTTTTGAAAGGGCTCTTTTGTGGATAAATTAGTGATTGGTGGTGGTGTTCAACTCGATGGTGAAATTCGCGCTTCGGGTGCCAAAAATGCAGCGTTACCTATTTTGGCTGCTGCGCTGTTAGCCGATGAGCCTGTGACGGTTGGCAATTTGCCGCATCTTCATGATGTAACCACGATGATTGAGTTAATGGGGCGAATGGGCGTCGAGTTGCTGATCGACGAGAAAATGAGCGTTGAAATCAACTCGATGACGATTAAGGAAACCACCGCGCCTTATGAATTGGTGAAAACCATGCGCGCATCTATTTTGGTTTTGGGTCCGTTACTAGCGCATTTTGGCCATGCGGAAGTCTCCCTTCCTGGCGGTTGTGCTATTGGTAGTCGGCCTGTAGATCTCCACCTGCGAGGCCTCGAGGCGATGGGTGCAGAGATTACTGTTGAAGATGGTTATATCAAAGCGCGGACCAACGGTCGGCTTCGTGGCGCTGATATTTTCTTTGATACCGTAACGGTTACGGGAACAGAAAACCTTATGATGGCGGCAGCTTTAGCCGACGGCACTACTGTGCTTAAAAATTCAGCTAGAGAGCCTGAAGTTGTTGATTTGGCCGAGTGCCTAATCAAAATGGGCGCTGAGATTCGCGGTCACGGTACTGCGACGATTGAAATCGTCGGCGTTCCTCATTTAAAGGGCTGTCATTACGATGTACTGCCAGATCGCGTGGAAACTGGCACCTACCTTGTTGCAGCGGCTGCTACGAGAGGGCGGGTCAAAATTAAAGATACGCGGATTGAGTTTTTGGACTCAGTCCTGCAAAAGCTCACTGAGGCTGGGGCGCATATCACGACGGGTGATGACTGGATAGAGCTTGATATGAAGGGTAACCGCCCTAAAGCGGTATCTGTTAGAACCGCGCCTTTTCCTGCTTTTCCTACCGATATGCAAGCGCAATTTGTATCGCTGAACTGTGTTGCTGAGGGCACTGGCTCTGTCACTGAAACCGTTTTTGAAAACCGTTTTATGCACGTTCAAGAGCTGCAGCGCATGGGTGCAGACATCAAGCTAGAAGGTAATACCGCGATTATCACTGGTGTAGAGTTGCTTAAAGGCGCGCCGATTATGGCAACAGATTTGAGGGCGTCGGCAAGTTTGGTTATCGCAGGACTGGTGGCCGAAGGCGATACCTTGGTAGACCGAATTTATCATATCGATAGAGGCTATGAGTGCATTGAAGAGAAGCTTCAATTACTAGGCGCTAAAATCCAGCGCTTGCCCGGTTGATTGTTGCTTGCCTGAATTGACTTAGCGTAGTTGCGCTGTTTGCGTGACGCGTCATGGTAGAAATATAGAGAATTGTTAATGTCTAAGAATTTGATTATCGCGCTTTCGAAAGGGCGCATTTTAAAGGAAACGCTTCCGTTGCTAGCGACGGCCAACATTGCGCCGCTCGAAGATGTTACGTCAAGTCGAAAGCTGATCTTTGATACAACACTTGATCATGTCAAAATTATCGTTCTTCGCGCAACGGATGTTCCGTCCTATGTTCAATATGGCGGCGCTGATGTTGGTGTCACGGGTAAAGACGTGTTGATGGAACATGGCGCTGAGGGGCTTTACGAACCTTTAGATCTAAATATTGCGCGCTGTCGTTTGATGACGGCGGCCAAGAAAGGGTATCAGAGCCCGGCTGGTCGGATTAAAGTCGCAACAAAGTTTGTAAACTTGGCCAAAGCGTATTACGCGAGTCAAGGCATTCAGGCTGACGTAATCAAGCTTTACGGCGCGATGGAATTAGCGCCGATTCTCGGTTTGGCGGATGAAATTGTCGATATTGTCGACACGGGTAACACGCTAAAGGCAAACGGCTTGGAAGCGCGAGATGAAATCCATCAAATTAGTACGAGACTGGTTGTTAATCGTGCCTCGATGAAAATGAAGCATGCTGAAATTCAGCCTATTATCGAACAATTGTCTCGCGCGGTTGCGCAATCTTAAGCGAATAAAACCTTCTTGTTTTAGGTAGTCATCACGTGGAAAAAATTCAAAGAATTAAATTTCAGGGTAAGTCCTCCGTTGCTGAAGTTGAGTCGCTCGTCGCTTGGGATGAGCAGTTAGATCACGATGTGCACGCGACAGTAAAGTCGATCCTTGCTGATGTGAAAGCACGGGGTGACCAGGCTTTATTGGAATATAGTTCCCGTTTTGATGGCCTCTCTGCCACGTCTGGTGCTGAGTTAGAGGTTTCGCAAGAGCGACTGAGTGCGGCGCTAGAAGGTTTGTCAGACGAACAGCGGTCTGCATTAGAAACGGCCGCTCAGCGGGTGCGTGCCTACCATGAGCGCCAGCAGCAAGCGTCATGGAGCTATCAAGAAGAGAATGGGACGGTGCTAGGTCAACGAGTCTCTGCGATACAGAAAGCGGGCCTTTATGTCCCTGGTGGTAAAGCGGCTTATCCGTCATCTGTGTTGATGAATGCTTTGCCAGCGAAGGTTGCTGGTGTCGATGAAGTCGTAATGGTCGTTCCCACGCCTCACAACGAAGTGAATGAGCTGGTTTTGGCGGCGGCGAAAATCGCCGGTGTCGATAGGGTCTTTACGATTGGCGGTGCGCAAGCCGTAGCAGCCCTTGCGTATGGGACGGAAACCGTTCCTAAAGTAGATAAAATTGTCGGACCGGGAAACATCTATGTCGCGACCGCAAAGCGTGAAGTTTTTGGGGTGGTTGGTATTGATATGATTGCTGGGCCCTCTGAGATACTCGTTATATGCGACGGTAAAACGGATCCAGACTGGATTGCGATGGATCTTTTTTCTCAAGCAGAGCATGACGAAAATGCGCAGTCTATTTTGATCTCTACTGATACCAAGTTTTTGGACGCGGTTGAGGCGAGCATAGAGAGACTGTTGCCGACGCTTGAGCGACGAGACATTATCGAGGCGTCGCTTTCATCAAGAGCCGCTTTTATCCATACAGCAACGCTTGACGATGCAGCTGTGGTGAGCAACTTGATTGCGCCAGAGCATTTAGAATTGTCAGTCGAAGACCCGGAAGACCTAGCGCAGAAGATTACGCATGCTGGCGCAATATTTATGGGACGCTACACCGCGGAAGCGTTAGGAGATTATTGTGCAGGGCCAAATCATGTATTACCTACGTCAGGTACGGCACGGTTTTCGTCTCCCTTGGGAGTCTATGACTTTCAAAAACGTACCTCTATCTTGAACTTCTCCGAACAAGGCGCGAGCGACCTTGGCAAGGTGGCTTCGGTTTTAGCTCGAGGAGAAGGGCTTACCGCGCATGCCCGTTCAGCCGAGTACCGAATTAAAGCTGACTCGCAAAGCAAGATTGAGGGGTAGGGTGATGACGGCAAAGAGTGCTAGCGATAATAAACAAGGCTTGATCGACGTGTTAGTTCGGACGGAAATACGAGCGATTGCCTCGTATCATGTTCCTGACTCAAGTGGCCTACTTAAGCTTGACGCGATGGAAAACCCTAACCCTTGGCCGGGGCCGTTACAGGCTGAATGGCAACAAGCGTTGTCGTTAGTTGAGGCAAATCGATACCCCGATCCAGGAGGTCGCGCGGTTAAAGCTGGTTTACGTGCGCTGATGAATCTTGATGAGCTTAGTGCTGAATCTAACCAGGATATTGATATTCTTTTGGGCAACGGCTCAGACGAAATTATCCAGATTTTAGCGATGGCCTTAGCAAACCCTGATCGCGGAATTATGGCGCCAGAACCTGGCTTTGTTATGTACGGCATGATCGCGAAGTTCGTTGGAATGCCCTATGTTGGAGTCGATCTCGATGAGAATTTTGATCTCGATATCGACAACTTTGTTGCACAAGTTAAGGTTCATAATCCTGCGCTTATTTTTTTGGCGGTGCCCAATAACCCAACAGGAAATGTTTTCAGCTTAGAGGCGATCGAACGGGTGGTCGAGGCGAGCGATGGTTTGGTCGTTATTGATGAAGCGTATATTGCTTTTACCGACTCCGATTTATTGTCCTTATGCGCGCATTATGAAAATGTTGTGGTGATGCGCACGCTGTCAAAAGTGGGATTGGCCGGTTTGCGCTTAGGGTTCTTAATGGGGCGAAAGGCTTGGCTGGACGAGTTTGATAAGGTGCGCTTACCGTACAACATAAATGTGCTAACACAGGCTAGTGCCGAGTTTGCGCTGAAAAATTATGACGTCTTGGTCGCCCAGACCGAAGCACTCAGGGATGAGCGGTCCAATTTGTTTAATCGCCTGATGCAAATTGAAACGGTTGAGCCATTCGAGAGCGAGGCGAATTTTATTTTGGTTCGATGCTTGGATAAACCGGCGCGTCAGGTATTTGAAGTCATGAAGACTGAAGGGGTGCTTATCAAGTGCTTAGACGGAGCGCATCCTCTCCTGACGTCTTGCTTGCGTTTGACAGTAGGCAACCGAGACGACAATGAGCGTATGATCGAGGCGCTTACTGTCGCTTTAAATGGTGACGGAGCAACGGCGGAATAAGCCAACTCTATCGATGGTGTTTCTTCTTAATCGTTAGTAGGACGTTTTATCATGACAGTGTCTCTCTCGGAATTAGTGAATTATTGCGCTGACTTGCTGAACGTCGGTGCGATAAAAGACTATTGCCCAAATGGTCTGCAAGTGGAAGGCACGAACAAGGTGCAAAAAATCGTTGGTGGCGTGACGGCATCTCAGGCGCTTATTGATGAGGCGATTGCTTGCGGTGCTGATGCTATTCTGGTCCATCACGGCTACTTTTGGAAAGGAGAATCCCCAGAAGTAACTGGTATTAAGCGTAAGCGTTTGAAAAGCTTACTCAGCCATGACATTAGTTTATTGGCTTACCATCTGCCCGTTGATGTTCATCCTGAATTTGGCAACAACGTTCAGTTGGCCAAGCACCTGGGCTTCTTGTTAGAGGGGCCGCTAGATCCAGCTGGGCGCCCTAGTGTAGGAAATGTCGGGCGGCTTCGTAAGCCGATGAAGGCGGCTTCTTTGGCAGCCCATATCTCTGATACCTTGGGTCGCGAATGCACTTACATTGGTGACGGGGATACTGTCATTGAGTCGATAGCTTGGTGTACAGGTGCTGCTCAGGGGATGATTGAGCAAGCCGTTTCAGCGGGGGTCGATGCCTATCTGAGCGGAGAGATATCTGAACCGACTGTTCATATCGCACGTGAGTCGGGGGTTCACTACTTTTCAGCGGGGCATCATGCCACTGAGCGTTATGGTATTCAGGCTTTAGGTCGGCATCTGCAAGAGGTCTACGACGTAGACTTTACGTTCATCGATATCGATAATCCCGTTTAAATTCTCGGAGGCTCGGCCTGACCAACCGGCTTGCCTTCTTCTGTTACTTGATTTTGTTCTGTCGCCGAGGCGGATTCAACTAATGTCTCTGCTGGTTCGTTAGTGACTGTGCCGTCTTGCAAGCCAAAACTTTCAGACAATGTTCCTTCCTCATCAGGCTTTTCTTTTGGTGCGTAGTCCATTGGCATAGACGGTGCTGAAGGCTCTGATTCGTCGAACACTTTGCCTTTATTGCTTTGATCTAGGCTAATTGATAAGAAGTCATTGGCTTCGTCGTCGCTGCAAAGTCGACTAGCGCCCCGAGCTAACTGTTCGTGAACATCGCGATAGCTATTGTTCAAGTTCTGCACTTTACGCGCAGTATCCATGAAATGTGCGCTGACTTCTGCCTGGTATTTTGTGTATGCGTCTTGGGTTTCTGACAGTTTTTGCTCGAGGCGTTTATTCTTTCCGGAGTCGCCCGCAAAAGAGCGCTGTAAGATCGCACCGAGGATCACACCAAAAACAAAGAGACCCAGACCTGCAACGATTTGTATATCCATAGTTCACTCTACTCAAAAATGTTCAAACGCGAGCTTGGATACTAAAACCCTTTTCAAAAGAAGTTAAGGCTATTCGGCGAGAAAATTGGCGTTTATTTTACGAACGCGGCAAAATACGCTGCTTTTTTAGACACCAAGGAAAATGATTGATGCCAACGACTACGCCATTGTCGCCATTGCAAAGATATTTGCGTGATTTAGATAGAGAGGGTTTTGTCAAAGACCCTGCGCAAAAAATGGCTGTGGACAAGTTGCAGACGCTCTATGAAAACTTGATTCAAGATCAAGCAGAGCGTGAAAAACAGGCAAATCGTTGGTTTACCCGTTTTGGTAAGAAGAAAATTAAGCCCGTTAAAGGACTTTATTTTTGGGGTGGAGTGGGTCGTGGTAAGACCTACTTGATGGACAACTTTTATGAAAGCCTGCCTTTTAAGCAGAAGATGCGTATTCACTTTCATCGCTTTATGCAGCGTGTTCATGCCGAATTAAAAACCTTAGATCAGCAAAAAGACCCGCTGGTTGTGGTTGCCAAGAAGTTAAGCGAAGAAGCTCGAATTATTTGTTTTGACGAATTCTTTGTCTCTGACATCGGCGATGCGATGATATTGGCCTTGTTAATGGAAGAGCTGTTTGCAAATGGTGTATCGCTTGTGTGTACCTCTAATATTGTTCCTGACGGGCTTTACAAAGATGGTCTTCAACGGGCGCGATTCTTACCCGCAATAGCGCTCGTAAAAGAACACACCGACGTCGTCAACGTCGATGGTGGTAATGACTATCGGTTGCGCACGCTAGAGCAAGCAGAGCTGTATCATTCCCCCTTAGATGAAGAGTCGCGCATCAACCTTGAAAAATACTTTAATCAGTTGGCCGTTGAAGCGGGGGAGCATGATCTTGACTTAGAAGTTAATGGTCGGGTGTTAAAGGCAAATCGCCATGCTGATGATGTTGTGTGGTTCGAGTTTGCAGAGTTATGTGATGGACCGCGTAGCCAGAACGACTATATAGAGCTAGCACGGGAGTTCCACGCGGTGATCGTCAGTAATGTGCCCGTAATGTCTGTCGATACAGATGATCAGGCGCGCCGTTTCGTCAATATGATCGATGAGTTTTATGACCGCAGCGTGAAGCTAATTGTGTCGGCGGAAGCGCCAATTCATCAGCTTTATGAAGGCGGAAAGCTGAGTTTTGAATTTGAGCGAACAGAGAGTCGTCTGCTCGAAATGCAAAGTCGAGCATACCTCGAACAAGAACACAGAGCGTAGAGGCTCGTATTCGATAGAGCTAGGTGTGCTTCCGTATGTCCGGTTTCATAGCTTTCCCCAGATGCTTTCAGCGGTTTCAATAAATGCAGCCGCTGCGTTGCTAAGGTGCTTTCGTCGATAACTGATTGCGCCTAGCTTTCGTGTCAGTAGGGGGATTTGCACAGGAAGCACCTGAAGATTCTCATCAATCATTGTGTTGGGCAGCACTGACCAGCCCATTCCCACATCCGCCATCATTTTCATCGTTTCGAGATAGTTCGTTGGTATATTGGCGTTCAGAGCCAGTTGGTTGTCTCTAAAAATCGTTTCAACGACGCGGTAGGTAAGTGTCGACTTTGATGGCAAGATCGCGTTGTGAAGAGATAAGTCTTTTGGTTCGACGTTAGTAAGCTTGGCCAAAGCGTGTGTTCTTGAACAAACAAAGCTCATCGGGTCATCCCACTCTAAGTGGCACACGAAGCCTTGCTTCAAATCATTGGGAATCGTCACGAAAGCGATGTCCGCGATATTGTCTTTTAGCTCGGGGTAAGCACTTTCTGAGTCGACAAAGTTGAGCTGAAGCGTGACGTCGGGAAAGTTTTGGCTGAATGCTTTTAGGATCAAAGGCATTCGGTGTAGGCCAATATGATGACTGGCGACGATTCGCAGCGAGCCTGATATCGATGTGTCGATGTCTCTGATGGCCTGCAGAGCATTTTCGAAGTTGTGCAGTATTGAGCGCGCGTGGGGCAGTAGTGTTGTCCCTGCCTCGGTCAGGACAATTTCTCTTTGAAGCCTTTCGAACAGTTTCACATTCAGTCTGTTTTCTAGATTTTGTATGCGTTTAGTAATGGCGGGTTGAGTAATGTGCAGAGCTTTCGCGGCGTTAGAAAATGACTTCTCGTTTACCACGTTAACAAATGCCAGCATTGCGTCGATATCCATCGTGCTACTTCCTTCTTATCTGTCGTTTGGTTTTCGAGTTGTTATCTTCTCGTCTGAGTGTCTATAGTTTATGTATTCCAATATGGAATGCAATTTATAATAAATATGAATTTGTTTTATTTTTATGGTGGGCTTACTATTTAGGCATAATTCGTATGCTTCGAATACGAACAAAAGTGAGAGAGAAAAATGGCTGGAAAAACCTTGTATGACAAGTTGTGGAATTCGCACTTGGTAAAAGAGCGTTCCGATGGTTCTGCGTTGATCTATATCGATCGTCAGTTGCTGCATGAAGTAACTTCGCCGCAAGCGTTTGAAGGGCTGCGTATTGCTGGTCGTAAGCCGTGGAGACTTGATACCAACCTTGCGACACCGGATCACAACGTTCCAACAACTGATCGTTCTGAAGGTATTGAAGGAATCGTCGACCCAGTTTCTCGAATCCAAGTTCAAACGCTAGATGATAATTGCGACGAGTTTGGTATTACTGAGTTCAAAATGGCTGATGAGCGGCAGGGGATTGTTCATGTCATTGGGCCAGAGCAAGGTGCTACCTTGCCAGGTATGACGGTGGTGTGTGGTGATTCGCACACGTCGACACATGGCGCATTTGGTGCGTTGGCGCATGGCATCGGCACGTCTGAGGTAGAGCACGTGCTTGCGACACAAACGCTGGTCCAGAAAAAAATGAAAAATATGCTGGTTCGTGTCAACGGCTCAGTGGGCCCTGGTATTACGGGCAAAGATATTGTGCTGGCTATCATTGGGAAAATCGGTACCGCTGGCGGCACGGGTTACGCCATTGAATTTGGCGGCGAAGCGATTCAAGAGCTGTCGATGGAAGGCCGAATGACGGTTTGTAATATGGCAATTGAAGCGGGAGCTCGAATTGGGGTTATTGCCGTTGATCAAACCACCATCGACTACGTTGAAGGTCGACCGTATGCGCCAAAAGGCGAAAACTGGGACCTAGCGGTGGCCGCTTGGCAAGATCTGAAGTCGGATGATGATGCTGTGTTCGATAATATTGTCGAGTTGACTGCGGCCGATATTGAGCCGCAAGTAACTTGGGGTACATCGCCTGAAATGGTATTGCCGATATCCGATAACGTGCCTAACCCTGAAAATGCCGATAACGCAACGCAGAAAGAGGGTATTAGTCGGGCGTTGGCCTATATGGGCTTGAAGGCTGACATGCCAATTAAAGATATTAAGCTCGATAGGGTCTTTATTGGGTCATGTACCAATTCGCGCATCGAAGACTTGAGGGCGGCGGCTGCAGTGGCTAAAGGTCACAAGGTGGCGGCTACATTGAAGCAGGCATTGATTGTTCCAGGCTCTGGTTTGGTTAAGGCGCAGGCTGAAAAGGAAGGCTTAGACAAGATATTCATTGAAGCAGGTATGGAGTGGCGTGAGCCAGGTTGTTCAATGTGCTTGGCAATGAACGCAGACAAGTTGGGGCAGGGTGAACACTGTGCTTCTACCTCGAACCGGAATTTTGAGGGTCGACAAGGGTTTGGCGGGCGAACACACCTTGTAAGCCCCGCGATGGCCGCAGCAGCTGCGATTGCTGGACATTTTGTTGATGTGCGGTCTTTTGTCGATACGGCATCAGAAGGAGTAGCGTAATGAAACAGTTTAATGAGTTGAATGGAAAAGTTGCTCCGCTTGATCGTGCAAATGTCGACACGGACATGATCATTCCAAAGCAGTTTTTGAAATCTATCAAGCGGACCGGCTTTGGTAAAAACTTGTTTGATGAGTTGAGATATCTCGATGAAGGTCAGCCAGATCAGGATTGTTCTGAAAGACCGCTCAACGAAACGTTTGTGCTTAATCAGCCTCGTTATGCGGGTAGTAGTATCCTGATAGCGCGTGAGAATTTTGGTTGCGGATCATCGCGAGAGCATGCGCCATGGGCGCTAGATGATTATGGCTTCCGCTGTGTGATTGCTCCGAGTTTTGCTGATATTTTCTTCAACAACTGCTTCAAGAATGGTTTGTTGCCAATTGTACTGACAGAAGACCAAGTGGCGAGTGTGTTTGAACAGGTAGAGTCCAATGAGGACTATACCCTAAAAATCAGTCTTGAAAATCAAACAGTGACAACGCCCGTCGGTGAGATATTTACGTTTGAGGTCGATGATTTTCGAAAGCATTGTTTGTTGAACGGCCTTGATGATATTGGGGTTACGTTGGAGGATGAAGAGGCGATTCGGGTCTATGAACGTAAGAGAGAAACAGAAGCTCCCTGGTTATTTTGATATATAAACCAAATACTTATGTTAACTAGTTAAAGTAGATTATTATGAAAGTTTTAGGAATGATTGGCTGGCGTGGAATGGTCGGCTCGGTACTGATGAAAAGAATGCGTGAGGAAGGTGACTTCTCTTTAGTTTCGCCCGTTTTCTTTACTACATCGCAAGCGGGCCAGGCTGCGCCAGATGTTGGTCAAGGTGAAGATACATTGCGAGACGCGTCTGATATTGATGAGCTGTCTAAGATGGATATCATCATCACGTGCCAGGGTGGCGACTACACTAACTCCGTGTTTTCCAGCCTGAGAGAAAGTGGTTGGGACGGTTACTGGATAGATGCTGCATCGGCTCTTCGTATGAATTCAGACGCTGTTATTGTGCTAGATCCGGTGAATCGAGGTTTGATTGATGATGCACTCGAAAGCGGTGTTAAAAATTACGTTGGCGGTAACTGTACAGTCAGTCTGATGCTGATAGCGCTCGGCGGGTTGTTCGAGGAAGGTTTGGTAGAGTGGGCTTCTCCTATGACATATCAGGCGGCCTCTGGCTCTGGTGCCAAGCATATGCGTGAGCTGATCGCTCAAATGGGTGATGTGCATGACTCGGTTAAGGCATTGGTCGATGACCCTTCTAGCGCGATACTGGATTTAGACAAAGCCGTTTCTGCGCGTTTGCAAAGTGATGAGTTTCCAACTGATCGGTTTGGCGTGCCGTTGGCAGGAAGTTTGATTCCTTGGATCGATACTCAGTTGCCGAGTGGCCAAAGTCGTGAAGAGTGGAAGGCGGGCGCTGAGACAAACAAAATTCTTGGTATTGAGTCCTCACCTATCCCAATCGACGGTCTATGTGTTCGTATTGGCGCAATGCGTTGTCATAGTCAGGCGCTGACGATCAAGCTTAAGGAGGATATCAGTGTGCAGGAAATAGAGAGACTTCTTGCGGGTGCGAATGATTGGGTTAAGGTGATTCCAAATGACCGAGATCAGTCTATCGAAGAGTTAAGCCCGGCCAAAATATCGGGAACCTTAACGATTCCGGTTGGCCGAATCCGTAAGCTTGCAATGGGACCGGAGTATATCTCTGCGTTCACGGTAGGTGACCAGTTATTGTGGGGCGCGGCGGAGCCTCTGAGAAGAATGCTAAGGATATTATTAGCGCGAGCTTGATTTCAGTGTTTTTGAGAAGCCTTGCCGCGTTTCGGCAGGGCTTTTTTTATGCGCGACTTTAATTAAGGTATTGAGCAAACGGTCGATATGTATTGCGAATACGTCTGAGTTATTGGCAAAAAATAAAAACCTTGGGGGGCGGTGTTAGCCTTTACAAATGGATACAGAAAGTATTGTTGATTAATCATTGTCAATCAACAATACTTTCTGTAGGTTCCATCCGTTTTTTCGAATAAAAGCAATAATGTGTGGCACTTTCTTAAACTGATTTTTAGTGTATAAAAAATAATCGCTTAATTCGGTTTTGTTAGTGGTAGTGAGTGTCGCGATACAAATTAAGATAAAGGATAGCAAGTGATGATACGCAAACTGGCTTTTGCACTGGCGTTGGTCAACTTTGGATTTTCAGGGTTGGCGCATGCTCTAGGTTTGGGAGAAGTGGATGTAACAAGTTCGCTTAACCAGCCACTAAGAGCTGAAATTGAACTTGTCAGTACAAAGGGTCTTCAAGATACGGAGATACTGCCGGGGCTTGCGACGAGGGAAGAATTTCTCAAAGCTGGTGTAGATCGTGTTTACTTTTTGTCCGATTTGCGCTTCAAAGTCGAGCGCAATGCCCAAGGCAATTTGGTTGTTGTTTTGACGACGAACAAGCCGGTTCGTGAGCCGTTTTTGAATTTCTTAGTTGAAGTGATTTGGCCAAGCGGGCGTTTGCTAAGAGAATACGCGTTACTAATTGACCCGCCTTTGTTTGCCGAAGAGCCAGCGGCTCCCGTTGCGGCGCCAGTGATTCAACCAAGAGCTCAAGAGGCAAGCGGTGATCGGGTAGCTATCCCAGCGCCAGTGGCGACTAGTGTGACACGATCAGCTGTCGCACCAGGTACGTACGGGGCAACTAACTCTAGAGATACGCTTTGGGATATCGCGACGGAAGTGCGCCCGAATCGCAGTGTTTCTCATCAACAAGTGATGCTTGCGATTCAAGACTTGAACCCAAGTGCGTTTATCGGCAATAACATAAATCGTTTGAAGGCGGGTCAAGTCCTTCGCCTTCCTACCTTAGATCAGATTAAAGAGCGTTCAGCGGCGAGAGCGATTGAGCAAGTGATTGCTCAAAATCAAGCGCTGAACCCGAAGAAAAGCACGTCGATGGTGTCGGCGGCTAAAAGTGCGCCAGCAGCGAGTAAAAGTGCAGGTGGTTCTAGTGGCAATGAGCTTAAGTTAGTCGTCGCAGATAACGCAAGCAGCGCAAGCAGTACCGCTAACTCGGGTGGCGAAACTGAAAATGGTTCTGGTGTGGAATCCGATAGTAAGCTCTCGGTTACCCTTGAGAAGCTAGACAAGTCGACGTTAGAGAACAAAGAGCTATCGGGCCGGGTCGAAGATTTGGAAGAGCAGTTAGCAACGCTTCAACGTTTGCTGACACTAAAGAATGACCAGCTTTCAGGTTTGCAGGCGCAAGCTCGGGCGACTGAAATGGCTAGTCTTGAAGCTGAACAAGAAGGTGAGGCTGCTGGGGTCGAAAGCGCTGATGGCGTAAACGAAGCGATGGCGGAGAGCGATTCGTCTAAAGAAGCCGATGTCGTTGCGGAAGACGCGATGGTGGAAGATGAAGTTGTCGACGCAGAATCAGTAGTGGCCGATGAAGAAGTGGCAGAAGTGGCGGCACCTATGTCAGCAGACGCAGCGGCGGGTGAGCAGTCAACTGCAAATACAGCCGTAGCTGAAGATAATGTGGCGATAGCCCCTGAAGAAACAGTGACAACCGAAAGCTTATTTGAGCAGCTGAAGAATAATCCGCTGTATCAAGGGATTGCAGCGATTGGCTTGTTGGTGTTGTTGTTAATCCTTTGGTTGGTATCAAAGCAGAATGCGAAAGCGGAAAGAGATGCTCAGTCGCGTGATGATGTTCAACCGGTAGATGCTGATGATGAGCCTGCTTTTGAAGAAGACCACTTTGATACTACTGAAGAAAATAGCTTTGACGAGCAAGATGAAATAGCTAATGCGGACTTGGATGACGACTTGGAAGAGACGGAAGAGTCTGAGTCAGCCGGCGAGGCAGCAGAAGAAGATGTTATTGCTGAGTCTGATGTTTATATTGCTTATGGGCGTCTTGATCAGGCGGTAAGTGTATTGGAGCAGGGGATTTCTACAGACCCTGTTCGCGCTGACTATAGGCTCAAGCTGCTGGAAGTTTATGCCGAGCTGGGTGATGAGTCTGCATTTGATCGTCAGATGAGTGAGCTAGAAGCTATTCAAGACCCTGAAGCGATGGAAAGAGCGCTGGAAATAAAAGAAGGGATGTCTGTAGCTGAAGATGCGGTGGCTGAGCCTGAGGAAGATCTGGAGTTGGGTGAAACGCATTTTGAGCAAGAGAATGCGGAGTCTGATAAAGACTCAGACGAGCCTGACAATAGTTTTGATTTCGAATCTGTTTCACTTGATGACGAAGATGACGAGGACTTGGGAATTGATTTGTCCTCGGAAGACCTAGAGCTCGATTTGGATATCGATTTGGACGCAGATTCAGTTGACTCTGCGGATGCAGAGAGCGACCTCATAGAATATGAGTCGACAGAAAGCGGGCTGGAAGATCAAATTGATGAGGTGAGCGATACTGTTGATAGTGCATCGCTTGAGTCAGATAGTTCTGTTGAAGATGCTTTGGAGATTGATGCGGATACGCTCGCTCTAGAGGATGATGGTGATGACGTGGCGCTTGATTTGGCTCTCGGTGACATTGAGTTGTCAGATGAGCTTGAGCAAGAAAGTGAGATTGAGTTGCCTGAAGACTTGAGTTTGCCTGACGAGTTGTTGGGTTTGGATGGTGACTCTTCAGATGAGTCTGTTGCAGAGTCTGTAGATCCAAGCGCAGAAGATTTAGCGCTTGACGACGTCGACCTTGAGCCAACTGATGCCTCCGAGGCAGCTGCAGTTGAAGGTGCAGCGGACTCACTTCCGCCAGAAGACTCTATTGTGTCGGACGACATTTTGGATGAAGCGGTAGAAGCGCTAGGTGATGCTGATGATTTTGAAGCGGACTTAGGTGACGATGAAGATTTCGACTTCCTAAATGGAACGGACGAGGCGTCAACCAAGCTTGACTTGGCGAGAGCTTATATTGATATGGGTGACGTTGATGGCGCTCGTGATATCTTGCTTGAAGTTGAAAAAGAAGGTTCGTCTGAACAACAGGCAGATGCGAAATCGCTGTTGGGTTCTTTAGATTAAACACCCAAGTGGTAAGTAAATTTGAGTGATAAACCAATCACGGCTGGGGTAACCCCCGGCCGTGTTGCATTTGCGCTTAGTTATAACGGTCATGCCTATCATGGCTGGCAGGCGCAGAATAGCGGCGTACCAACTGTTCAGCAGTATTTGGAAGAAGCCGCTTCTAACGTGGCGAATGAACCGATTTCTGTAGTGTGTGCGGGTCGCACAGATAGCTCCGTACATGCCTCGCATCAAGTGGTGCACTTCGATACGAATGCGGTACGAAGTGAGCGGTCTTGGGTCTTGGGTTGTAACAGTTCTCTTCCAAAAGATATTAGTGTGACATGGGCCTCACAAGTGGACCCAACCTTTCACGCGAGATTTAGTGCAACAAGTCGTCGCTATCATTACTGTATTTACAATCATTCTACTCGGCCCGCCAACTTTGCTGATGAAATGACGTGGTGTTATGCGCCGCTGGACGAACGCTTGATGCACAGTGCTGCTCAGTGTTTGGTGGGAAGGCATGACTTCTCTTCTTTTCAAGCAGCGGGCTGCCAGTCTCACTCACCTGTGCGCACGATCGAGCATGTCGAGATTTTTCGAGCCGGGCCAATGATTATTATTGATATTAAAGGGAATGCCTTTCTTCACCACATGGTAAGGAATATTGCTGGGGTCCTGATGACGATTGGATCGGGTCAAGCTGAACAGGATTGGTGTCGGCAGGTTCTGCTTGCTCAAGATCGTACTAAGGGCGGTGTGACCGCATTACCAAACGGTTTGTTCTTGTCCCAAGTCGGCTATGAGCCTAATTTCGAAATTCCTTGTCAGGGTCTTGGGCCTGGATGGCTAGAAGCGTTGTTATGCGCTACGGGAAGAAATGAGTAGGTAGCATAGTCGGCCCTGTGCGGTCGATCGTCGACGTATGGTGTATCGTGGTTTATTCTTTGCGTTCTTTAGTATTTCAGCTCTTTAGTCCGCTTGTATTAGCGTCTATAATCTCCGGCTCGTTTTTTCGGAAGTTCCTAACATGATTGCCCGCGTCCGCACAAAAATATGTGGCATCACTTCGGTTCACGATGCTTTGTTGGCCGTTGATGCTGGAGCGGATGCGATTGGTTTGGTTTTTTATGAGCCTAGCCCACGGTTTGTGTCTGTTCCTGTTGCCCAAGACATATGCAGGAGCTTGCCGCCATTTGTGTCGGTGGTTGGCCTATTTGTCAATCATGGTCGTGCTGCGGTGCGAGAGATCTGCGCCAAGGTTCCGTTGAGTTTGCTGCAGTTTCATGGTGCAGAGTCTGAACGGGACTGTCTTGGATTTGATATGCCGTACATCAAAGCAATTCAGGTGCGGGATGAGACTTCAGTTGCCAAGGCCGAGTCAGAGTTCAGCTCTGCGCTAGGGCTTCTCGTTGATACTTATAAAGCGGGTGTTGCTGGCGGTACGGGAGAGTCTTTTGATTGGTCGCTGCTGCCGCCCAATTGTAGCAAGCCACTAGTGTTGGCGGGTGGTCTAAATCCTCAGAATGTGCGTAATGCTATTGTTCAGGTAAATCCTTACGCCGTAGATGTGAGCGGAGGTGTTGAGCAAGAGAAAGGTATTAAGGATCGAGACAAACTAATCAGTTTTATCAAAGAGGTGTCTAGTGAGTGCTAATGTGAAGTTAACAGAAGAGTTTTTACGTCAGTTTCCCGATAGTAAGGGGCACTTCGGGCAGTATGGTGGGAAGTTTGTTTCAGAGACATTGATGTCATCGTTGGTAGATCTCGAGAATAAGTACTTGGCACTTCGAGATGACCCAGACTTCAAAAAAGAGTTTGATAATGATCTCGCTGATTATGTCGGTCGTCCATCTCCACTATATTTGGCTGAGCGATTAACGCGCGAGGTGGGTGGTGCGCGAATTTATTTAAAGCGTGAAGATCTCAATCATACGGGTGCTCACAAGGTTAACAATACGATTGGGCAAGCGTTGCTTGCTAAGTATTTAGGCAAGCCTCGCATTATTGCAGAGACGGGGGCGGGTCAGCATGGCGTTGCTTCGGCCACGGTTGCTGCGCGCCTAGGTCTAGACTGCAAGGTTTTTATGGGTGAGCATGACGTACAGCGTCAAGCGCTCAATGTATATCGAATGAAGCTTCTTGGGGCTGAGGTTGAGCCCGTTAAAAGCGGCACCAGAACCCTAAAAGACGCGATGAATGAGGCCTTGCGTGACTGGGTGACTAACGTAGATGACACGTTCTATATTATCGGTACGGTGGCCGGTCCGCACCCTTATCCAATGTTAGTGCGCGACTTTCAATCTATTATCGGTCGTGAGGCGCGGGCACAATGTCTAGAGAAAGAAGGTCGCCTTCCAGATGCGCTAGTAGCATGCGTTGGTGGTGGCTCTAATGCCATTGGCCTGTTTCATCCCTTCCTTTGTGACGAGGGTGTCGAGATGTATGGCGTAGAAGCTGGTGGTCATGGTATCGAGACGGGGCAGCACGCTGCGCCGCTTTCAGCTGGCCAGCCCGGTGTATTGCATGGAAATCGAACCTATTTGATGAGTGACGATGACGGCCAGATTATGTCGACGCATTCAGTCTCTGCTGGGCTGGATTATCCTGGGGTGGGGCCTGAGCATGCTTGGTTAAAAGATATTAAGCGCGCTGATTATGTGTCAGTGACAGATACGGAGGCGCTTGACGCGTTTCGCCGGTTGACCCTTGTCGAAGGGATAATGCCTGCATTGGAGACGAGCCATGCTATCGCCTACGGAATTAAGAAGGCGGCGACGATGAGATCGGATGAAATTATGATAATAAATCTCTCTGGTCGCGGAGATAAAGATATTCACACCATTGCCACGCTTGATGGTATCAAAATCTAGTAAGAGTCACTTATGAGTCGAATTAAAAGTACATTGACCGCGCTGCATCAGGCAGAAAGAAAAGCACTTATTCCGTATATTACCGGTGGAGACCCCAAGCCTGAGTGGACGGTTGATTTGATGCATTCATTAGTCGCTTCGGGCGCAGATATTCTGGAGCTCGGTGTGCCTTTTTCGGACCCGATGGCTGATGGTCCGGTGATCCAATTAGCGTGCGAAAGGGCGTTAGAACACGGCACTTCATTGAAAGATATTCTTGCGATGGTTGTGGCGTTCCGAGAGCAAGATCAAAACACCCCCGTAGTGCTGATGGGTTATCTGAATCCGGTTGAAAAAATGGGTTATCAGATCTTTGTTGATGCGGCAGCTAAAGCGGGCGTTGATGGTGTTTTGATGGTTGATTTACCGCCAGAAGAAGCTGAAACCTTGGTGCCAATGCTAAATGAGAAGAGCATGGATGCTGTGTTTTTGATCGCGCCAACAACGACGGATGAGCGTATTCAAAATATTTGTGAGCATAGCAGTGGGTACGTTTACTATGTATCTGTTAAGGGTGTGACGGGTTCTGCTAGTCTGAATGAGGAAGAGGTGTCTGCAAAAGTTTCGCGAATTAAGGAGCTTAACTCGATCCCTGTTGGCGTTGGATTTGGTATTCGTGATGCGCAGTCAGCGGCGCAAGTGGCTCGCTTAGCCGATGGGGTGATTGTCGGTAGTGTAATCGTCAATCTCATTGCTGAAAATTCCGACGACCTGCCTAAGATTAAAGACAAGATAGGAAGCCTTGTTTCTTCTATGAGAAGTGCATTAGATCAGCTAGACTAACTTTTGATTCTTACTGTTGAAAAGACGAGATATACATTTGATTATTCGTTTCTCTTGGGGCTTGTATGAGTAGCTGGCTAGATAAAATTAAGCCAAGCTCAATTCGTTCTGACGCAAAAACGCGCGGGAATATTCCTGAGGGTGTGTGGAAGAAGTGTCCTAAGTGTGGTGCGGCGCTTTATCGGCCGGAACTTGAGAAGAATCAGGATGTTTGCCCTAAATGCCAACATCATTTGCGCATTAGTGCTCGTCGAAGAGTGGATGTTTTCTTAGACGCTGAGGGTAGGGTTGAGCTAAATGCCGGCCTGGAGCCCCAAGATCGTTTGCGCTTTAAAGATACTAAAAAGTATAAAGACAGACTGATATCAAACCAAAAGTTGACGGGCGAAAAAGACGCAATGCTCACCTTTAAAGGTGAAGTTGAAGGTGTTCCTGTTGTTGTCGCGGCGTTTGAGTTTTCTTTTTTAGGCGGCTCCATGGGAGCGGTGGTTGGTGAGAAGTTTGTTCGTGCAGTGAAGCTTTGCCTAGATGAAAACAAGCCCTTAGTTTGTTTTTCTGCCAGTGGCGGTGCGCGTATGCAAGAGGCTCTGATATCTCTCATGCAAATGGCGAAAACAGCCGCAGCGCTCGAAAAACTCAAGGCTGCGCAGCTCCCTTTTATTTCTGTTATGACAGACCCGGTTTTCGGCGGTGTATCCGCCAGCCTGGCGATGCTGGGGGATGTGAATGTCGCAGAACCTAACGCCTTGATAGGTTTCGCTGGTCCGCGAGTAATAGAGCAAACGGTTAGGGAAAAGCTTCCAGAAGGCTTTCAGCGCAGTGAGTTTTTGCTAGAACATGGCGTTGTCGATTTGATCGTCTCGCGTATAGATATGCGCCAAACACTTGCTAGATTGTTATCCATGATGATGACAATGCACAAAAAGCCCAATCTTGAGCAAAACCTGGAAGCTGCGCCTGAAGATGGCGCGGAGTAAACCTCCCGTTACGGCTTTAATTTTCTTTGAGACCTTCTGAAATGTCTTCTGCGTCGCTCGACGATTGGCTATCCCATATAGGCGCCATCCATCCAAATGAAATTGAACTTGGTTTGGCGCGGGTTAAAGACGTTTGGGCTCAACTAGGCGAGCCTGCGCTTGCAAAATACACCGTGATTGTTGCCGGCACTAACGGCAAAGGCTCCACTGCTTTTATGTTGGCTCGTCTGTTAATGAAGTCGGGCTATCACGTTGGCGTTTATAGTTCTCCACACATTTCATCTTACAACGAGCGAATTCAGGTAGACGGCAAGCCGCTTTCTGATGAAGAGATTGCCGCTGGTTTTTCGGTGGTAGAGCAGGCGCGGCAAGACGTTGCTCTGACGTATTTTGAATTCGGTACGCTGGCGGCTTTCTCTGCCTTGGCTCTGCATAAGTTGGACGTCGCTATATTGGAAGTAGGATTAGGCGGTCGTCTTGACGCCGTTAATATTATCGACGCCGATTTGGCCATTGTGACCTCGGTTGCTTTAGATCATGTCGATTGGCTGGGTGATAATCTTGATCAGATTGGCTACGAAAAAGCAGGCGTGTTAAGAGCTTCCGGTATCGCCTTATTGGGTGAGGACTTGCCAGATACGGTGGCCGCCCATGCGCGCGACATTGAGTGCGCTAGCCTTACGTACGGGGTTGAATTTACGGTAGCTGAAGGCGTTTTTCATGGTTGTGATATCGCAAACGTTTTTCCGGCTGGGTCGAGAGCTTTGCAGGATTGCGAGGTTCTAAAGGTTAAGGACTGCAGTGAATCGTTGGCCGTTCGTTGGCGGATGCCTGCTAGTCATCTTCCTGACAATAATATTGCGCTCGCGGCTCAGGCTTACTTATTGTTGGACAGGGGGTTAACACCCAATAGATTAGAAGCTTCAGATGCGTCCGTATTGAAATGCGCTTTGGAAGATTTTTCGATCTCTGGTCGAATGGAACGTTTGGCAAATTACCCTAATTTATTTGTAGATGTCTGTCATAACCCACATGCTGCCGCACATATGGCGTCCGTATTGGAGGGTTATCGCGAGCGTGTCATTGTGGTCTTTACTGCGTTGGATGATAAAGATATTGAGGGCGTTGTGGAGGTCATGGCCCCCTTCGTTGATCGATGGTTGATCGCGCCTCTTTCTGTCCCTCGTGCCGCGAGTGTTGCGCGCCTAGAATCAGCAGTAGGGCAATACGCGAGAGATATGTTATCGTTCCCAGACTTAAATGCGGCAATGAATGAGTCACGACAATATTTGACTGGCGAGAACGTGGTTTTAGTCTTTGGTTCTTTTTTTGCGGTAGAGGCTGCCAAGGCTTTTTATAGTGAGTAACAGACCTAAATATTATGAGTGAACCCATAGACGGACTTAAGCAAAGGCTGGTTGGCGCCTTCGTCATACTAACTTTAGCGATTATTTTTTTACCGATGATTTTCGATAAACCCCATGTAATTGGGAGTTCTAAAATTGTGCCGGTTCCTCCTCGCTCTGACATGCAGACTGTCGTTGTGCAGCAGGCGGCTAAACCAGCTTTCAAAGTGGTAGAAGTCGACCCTGAAGATAACAAGGTTAAATTAATTCAAAAATTAGAGGCTAAGCCGGCGGCAGTTCCTGCGCAAAAAGTATCCGAAACCAAGCGCTCTGTTGACGCTAAAAGTACCAAAGATAAAGGCAGTTCAACGCAGGTATCTAAGGCCAAGGCAGATAGTTCGTCAAAGGTGTCTCATTTACCTATATTCAAGAACGTCTGGATGGTTCAGCTCGGAACGTTTGGTGATGCAGGCAATGCATATCGCTTGAGAGATAAGTTAAGAAAAGACGGCTACGATAGTCATACGAAGCCAGTTACGGTAAAGGGCAAGAAGTCCGTTCGCGTCTTTAGTGGTCCTTTCGTTAATAAGCGTGAAGCTGAGCGAACTAAGAAAAAGCTTGATGGTAAATATCGCGTGAATAGTCTGGTTTTGTTTTTTGAGCCCTGACTCTTATTCAGCCATTTCGAGAACTAATTTAGTGCTTTCTATGCGGTTTAATTTTGTTATGATGCGCGCCTTTATACAGCGTCATTATTGCTGCAATAGACGATACGTATTGTTGACAAGATCATCCAATGATTGACATGAACTGGGCTGACTGGGCTCTGATCGTAATTATATCGCTTTCAAGCTTAATGAGCTTACGGCGAGGCTTTATTCGGGAAGCTCTCTCGCTGACGACGTGGGTGGTTGCGTTTGTTGTCGCGCGCTCATTCCATCCTCATGTTCAGACGTTATTGCTAGAAGCGGTTCCGCAGCCTCAGCTACGTGTCATTGCAGCGTTTAGCGGCTTATTTGTCGGTACTCTGTTGCTGGGTGCTGGGGTCAACTTTGTTGTCGCTGCTTTGATTAGAATTACGGGGCTGACGCCGGTCGATCGACTATTAGGCGTGTTTTTTGGTTTGGCGCGAGGCTTGGTACTAACAATTGTGCTGGTCGCTGTTTTGCGGCTTTCGCCACTCGCTGATAGTGATTGGTGGAAAAGTTCCGTCATGATTGAAAATTTAGCGGTGCTGGAGCAATGGACCAGAACTGTATTTGAAAGCCGGTCAGCGCCGCAGGCGTGACTCTTAAAGGCATTTTTTGAAAGTTAGAGGAAGTTAGAATATGTGCGGTATTGTCGGTATTGTCGGAAAAGGCAACGCAAATCAGTCATTGTATGACGCATTGACCGTTTTGCAGCATCGCGGGCAGGATGCGGCCGGGATTGTAACTTCTCAGGATGATAGATTTTTCTTGCGCAAAGATAATGGCTTGGTTCGGGACGTTTTCCGGACTCGGCACATGACTCGCTTGGCGGGCAATATGGGGATTGGGCATGTTCGCTATCCCACGGCAGGCTCGTCAAGTTCGGCTGAAGCCCAGCCGTTTTATGTCAATTCTCCCTATGGAATAACGCTTGCCCATAATGGTAATTTGACTAATACCATTGAGCTTTCTAATGGTGTCCTGCGAACGGATATGCGCCATATCAATACTAACTCTGACTCCGAAGTATTGCTTAATGTGTTTGCCCATGAGCTTCAGTGTTTGGGTAAACTTGTTCCGACCCAGGAAGAAATATTTAAAGCGGTTCGTAAAGTGCATTCGCGTGTTAAAGGTGCTTATGCTGCTATCGCGATGATTACGGGTTACGGGGTTCTGGCTTTTCGGGACCCTCATGGCATTCGTCCAGTCTGTTTTGGCAAGCGAGAAACGGAGCAGGGTGTTGAGTACATGGTTGCCTCAGAAAGCGTTGCATTGCAGTCATTAGGTTTCACAATCGAGCGCGACATTGATCCTGGTGAAGCGATATATATTGAAAATGACGGTACCTTGCATACGGCGCAATGTGCCGATAATCCGAGCCTGCATCCATGTATTTTTGAGCATGTGTATTTTGCGCGTCCAGATTCGATCATTGACAAAATATCTGTTTATAAAGCCCGTTTGAAGATGGGTGAAATGCTGGCTAAGAAGGTTCTTAAGCTGCGTCCGGATCATGATATCGATGTGGTCGTGCCGATCCCTGACACCAGTCGTACTTCTGCAATGCAGATGGCAAACGAGTTGGGCGTAAAGTTCCGGGAAGGCTTTATTAAGAATCGTTATATCGGGCGTACGTTTATTATGCCGGGCCAAAGTGAGCGCAAAAAGTCAGTCAAGCAGAAGCTCAATCCGATCGAGCTAGAGTTCAAAGGCAAAAATGTCATGCTGGTTGATGACTCAATTGTGCGCGGAACAACGTGTAGTGAAATCGTTCAAATGGCACGGGACTGTGGAGCTAAGAATGTGTATTTCGCGTCGGCGGCGCCTGAGGTGCGTTTCCCGAATGTTTACGGTATTGATATGCCATCGGCAAGCGAGTTGATTGCTTATAATCGCAGTGTTGAAGAGATTCAAGCGTTGATCGGTGCTGACTGGTTGCTTTATCAAGATTTAGCAGATCTCGTTGAATGTGCGAAAGCGGGCAATGACGAAATAGAGAGTTTTGATTGTTCTGTCTTTAATGGTGAGTATGTAACGGGCGATATAGATGCTGCCTATCTAGAGCGACTAGAAAATAGCCGAAATGATGCAAACAAGGCTCAAGCGCACGCCGACCTCGAAAGCGACGCAAATATAGACTTGCATAACACCAACTGATTTAACTTGTTGTAGGGAATCGTACGACCATGGCCATTAGTAAAATACCCGAAACGCCTGTGCCACAGGCAAACCTGGATGATGTGTCGTTGGAGACTCTTGCTGTTCGTGCAGGTCAGATTCGTTCGCCTGAACTAGAACACAGTGAGGCTATTTTCCCGACCTCCAGTTTCGTGTTTAACTCGGCCAAAGAAGCGGCAGCTAGATTCGGTGGCGAAGAGCCAGGCAATATCTACGCACGATTTACCAACCCGACTGTTGCCATGTTTGAAAAACGAATTGCAGCATTAGAGGGTGGCGATCGGGCAGTGGCTGCTGCATCGGGCATGGCGGCAATTTTGTCGACATTTATGGCCTTGCTAGAACAGGGCGATCACATCGTTTGCTCTAAAGGTGTTTTTGGAACCACTCGCGTACTATTGCAGAAATATCTATGCAAGTTTGGTATCGAAGTGAGCTTTGTCTCGTTGACAGATTATGATCAGTGGCAATCGAGTGTCCAGCCAAACACGCGCCTGTTATTTCTTGAAACGCCATCAAACCCTTTGTGTGAAGTGGTAGATGTGCCGCGTATTGCAGAGATATCGCGTCAAGCGCCGCATGCAAAAGGCGCGTTGCTCGTTGTTGATAACTGTTTTTGTACTCCGGTACTCCAGCGTCCATTAGATTTGGGTGCTGATATTGTTGTTCATTCAGCGACGAAGTACCTAGACGGCCAAGGCCGCTGTTTAGGTGGTGTGGTGGTCGGTAGTACTGAAGTAATGGAAGAGGTGCATGGTTTTATGCGTTCTGCGGGGCCTGCAATGAGCCCGTTTAACGCTTGGGTTTTCCTTAAAGGCTTAGAAACGCTAAATATTCGGATGAAGGCTCATTCTGAAAGCGCGCTTGCTGTTGCCCAGTGGTTAGAGACGCAAGAGGCGGTAGAGAAGGTCTATTACTCTTTTTTGCCTAGCCACCCTCATTATGAACTAGCGAAGCGACAGCAAAAGCTTGGCAGCGGTGTGTTGTCGTTTGAAATCAAAGGTGGTCAAGAAGCTGCATGGCGTTTTATTGATGGTGTTGAGTTTATTTCAATCACTGCGAATCTAGGGGATACGAAGTCTACAATTACTCACCCTGCGACAACAACGCATGGGCGTTTGAGCGCAGAAGATAAGCTCGACAGCGGTATCGTCGATAACCTGATTCGCTTGTCGGTAGGGCTTGAAGGTGTTGAAGATATCATTGCAGACTTGAAACGGGGCCTAGCTTCCGCAAAATCTGCTTCATAAGCATTTAATATTTAAGTACTTATTCTTATATTTCATAGAATTAAGGACATTTCTTAAATCTTTTCTATACTATACGTATCCGTCCGTGTACTTCTGTAATTTGTACTGGGTTTCTACAGAGGTTTTGTTTATTCACGGGTTTTACGTTTTACCTAAGTTGTAATTGGGGCTGTATAGAAGTGAATATTATTCCCGTGTCGGGGCCCAAACTATCTACTAAAGATGAATCTCAGCATTTTCATGCCTATCTGTCTCAGGGTGCGCGTGAAGGGGGCTTGATTCTGACTGTCGCTGCTTGTTTGTTTCTCTTTATGTCGCTGTTCTCGCACTCCGCTGCGGATCCCGGCTGGATGAGTACCGGCACCAATGCTGTTCCAGTGAACTTTGGGGGCAGGGCAGGGGCTTGGTCTTCCGATGTTCTGCTGTATTTTTTTGGTTCTGTGTCGTATTTATTTCCTGTTCTGATTGGTTACCGTGCCTGTCTGATATTTAGACAGCGCCAGCAACGAATATTTCATTGGCCTATGTTTTCGATCAGGATTGTCGGTTTTGTGATGACGATGGCGGGTGCCACAGCACTGATGGCAATCTATTCTGTCGCGGGCTTGTCTCATGGCTCGGGAGGTATCTCCGGTATTGTATTTTCTCAGTTGATGCTCGCAAATTTCAATTTTTTAGGTAGTACGCTGTTATTAGTCACCATGCTTTTGTTTGGTCTAACGATCTTTACCGGAATTTCATGGCTGGGTTTGATGGACCGAACGGGTGCCTTAACATTAAAACTATCGCGAGCAGTGGCAAGGGTCTCGGCCGACAATTGGTATCGCTTTCAAGATTATCGGGCCATGAAGAAAGACATGGCGGTCCAGCATCGTGATGCGATTGATGCTGCGGCATCTAAACAACCAAAAGCTAAAGTCAAAATTAGTGATTCAGTATCACACGATGAGAGTGACGAGGGAGACGCACTTGACTCGATTCGTAAAGTGGTTGAAAAAGTAACTCGAGTCAAAGACAAACTTGTTAATCGTGCCGACGCTGCGGGTTCGCCGAGTCGGGTCGAGCCTACCGTTGAAGCACCCATCAAAGTTAAGGCAAATTCTAGTGCTAAGTCGAATGAGCAAGAGACCGTGGATAGCGGTTTGAAAATTTCGCCATTCGTTAAAAAAGGCAAGAAAAGCAAACGCTTAGAAGATGAGAAACAAGGTAGCTTGTTTATTGCCTCAGAGGGGCCTTTGCCTCCTTTATCTTTGTTAGACCCGCCAGATCGATCTAAAAAGAAAGGCTACTCTAAGGAAATGTTAGAGCACATGTCGCGTCTTTTGGAAGAGAAACTGGCAGACTTTGGCGTTTCTGCTGAAGTGGTTGAGGTCAATCCTGGGCCGGTTATTACTCGATTTGAAATTCAACCAGCGCCTGGTGTCAAAGTTAGTAAAATTAGCAACTTAGCGAAAGATTTAGCGCGTTCATTAGCGGTGTTGAGTGTCCGTGTTGTGGAGGTGATACCTGGTAAATCAGTGGTGGGTATCGAGATACCGAATGAGCATAGAGAGATTGTACGATTCAGTGAAGTGATGCAATCCAAAGATTATGACGACGCCGAATCGGCCGTTACGTTGGGCTTGGGGAATGATATTGCCGGAGACCCAGTTGTTGTTAACCTTGCGAAAATGCCTCATCTCTTAGTGGCAGGAACAACCGGGTCCGGTAAGTCAGTTGGCGTGAATAGTATGATTCTAAGCATATTATTCAAGGCGACGCCGGAAGAAGTTCGCTTCATTATGGTTGATCCAAAAATGCTGGAATTGTCGATTTACGATGGCATTCCGCATTTGCTAACGCCGGTCGTCACCGACATGAAAGAAGCTGCAAATTCCTTGCGTTGGTGTGTGGCCGAGATGGAACGTCGCTACAAATTAATGGCTTCAATGGGAGTTAGGAACTTAGCGGGTTACAACCGTAAGGTAAAAGAGGCTGCTGAAAAGGGAGAGCCTTTACTGGACCCATTTTGGCAGCCTGAAGATCACTTGCAAAACGGCGAGAATGAACGCCCAGAGTTAAGCGCTTTGCCATTTATAGTCGTTGTGATCGATGAGTTTGCCGACATGATGATGATTGTTGGTAAAAAGGTTGAGGAGTTGATCGCGCGGATTGCCCAGAAAGCGAGGGCGGCAGGAATTCATTTGATCTTGGCAACTCAAAGACCGTCAGTTGATGTTATTACAGGCCTAATTAAGGCTAATGTTCCGACGCGAATATCATTTCAAGTGAGTTCAAAAATTGATTCGAGAACAGTGCTAGATCAGGGCGGCGCGGAGCAGTTACTTGGTCATGGTGACATGTTGTATATGCCGCCTGGCACAAGCGTGCCTATTCGTGTTCACGGTGCGTTTGTTGATGACCATGAAGTGCATAAAGTGGTTGCCGACTGGAAGCAGCGCGGCGAACCAAATTACCTCGAAGAAGTCCTTAGCGGCGGTGATAGCAATGATCCGATTGCCGCTGCAATGGGTGATGGGGGAGGCGATGAGCAAGATGCCTTGTACGATGAAGCGGTTTCGTTTGTGACCGAGGCTCGACGAGTCTCTATCTCTTCCGTTCAGCGGAAGCTGAAAATTGGTTACAACCGTTCGGCGAATTTAGTCGAGGCGATGGAGTTAGCAGGCGTTGTGAGTTCGGCGGGTCATAACGGCGCGCGCGAAGTGCTTGCGCCACCACCGCCGCGAGATTAGCACCTCGGCGCTTTTTACCAGTTCTTTACGACCTTTAAAATCCTCGCTTTTGCGAGGATTTTTTTTGTTTGAAATGCGAAAGATTAAACTCTGTCAGCTTGTTTCAATTATTTAAGTATCCTCAAAAATCGTTTCTTTGATATCTTAAGGATTCTAATTTTTCTAGAGTCGCGTTATGTTAATCGTTTTCCGTTTATTTGCTGTTCTTTGTATTTTAGCGCCCGCTGTGGGTTTTTCGGAGCAGACCGAGCCTTCTGTTGCGTCAAATGCGGTGAGCACACAAGCGGCAGTCGCGCCAATCGATACTTTGGTCGCACGACTGAACCATATAAAAAGCATTCAAGGCTCATTTGTGCAGTTTGCGGTGGACCAACGGGGCGTTAGCATCCAAGAGTCTAGGGGAAGCTTTAAAGCCAAGCGCCCAGACTACTTCTATTGGCGAACCGATGCTCCTTTAGAGCAAGAGATTTATTCAAATGAGCGTTTTGTTACGGTGTTTGATCCAGACCTTGAACAGGCGACAATACAGGCGAATACGCGTCAAAGTGACCAAACACCTGCGGTACTTTTTAGTGGTGATACAACTCGCATCGATTCGCTTTATGTGGTGGAAGAAACCGGTGAGGGAGGCAACGTTGCTCAGTTTGTTTTAACACCGCGCTCAGGAGATTCATTGTTTGAAAAATTGCGTATTCGATTTGAAGGCAGTCAGCTTGCCGAGATGCGTTTACGTGACTCTCTAGGGCAAGAAAGTACCATTCGTTTTATTCAAACGGAGATAAACCTTGAACTGAGCGATGAGGTGTTTGAGCCTAAACTTCCGGAAGGGACGGATATCATAGAAGACATACCTGCCAATTTGAGCGTCGACTAATCAGTGGCCGCTTCATTGTTTGATGTAAAGCCTAGTTATCAACCTCTCGCTGCCCGAGTTCGGCCGGCGCAGTTTGAGGACTATATCGGGCAGCAACACATTTTGGGGCCCGGTCGTCCTTTAGCTGTGGCTTTGGACAAGTCGGTTTTGCACTCAATGATTTTGTGGGGGCCGCCGGGCGTGGGAAAAACTACGTTTGCAAACCTCCTCGCAACCACCTTCGATGTTCATTTTAAAGCTCTCTCAGCGGTTTTAAGTGGTGTAAAAGATATACGAGCTGCGGTTGATGAAGCCATTATGTTCAAGCAGCAGACCGGGCGTGAGACAATTTTGTTTGTCGACGAGGTGCACCGTTTCAATAAATCTCAACAGGATGCGTTTTTACCTTATGTAGAGGATGGCAGTATCGTGTTCGTGGGGGCGACAACCGAGAACCCCTCTTTCGAACTCAACAATGCTTTGTTATCGCGGGCACGAGTTTATGTCTTGAAGCGGTTGAGTGAAGACGAGTTGGCGCGAGTCATTCTCTCTGCTGTGGAGCATGAAAAAGGATTTCCGGGGCGCCGCATTACGCTAGCCCCAGATGCGTTGAAACTGCTGAGTCGAGCCGCCGATGGCGATGCTCGTCGCTGTTTAAACCTGCTTGAGCTAGCCATCGATCTTGCTCCTGACCAGGAAGGACTGAGTCACGTAAGCACCTTGGAAATAGAAGAGGTAATGCAGGGCTCCCTAAAGCGATTTGATAAAGGGGGCGATAGTTTTTATGAGCAGATCTCTGCCTTACATAAGTCAGTGCGCGGTTCTGACCCTGATGCGGCCTTGTATTGGTTTGTTCGTATGCTAGACGGAGGGTGTGACCCCTTATATATCGCGAGACGCTTGGTAAGGATGGCAAGTGAAGATGTTGGAAATGCAGATCCTCGGGCATTGTCTCTCGCTATGACGGCTTGGGATGTTTTAGAGCGGCTTGGTTCTCCAGAAGGTGAACTGTCGCTTGCTCAGGCAGTTGTGTATCTTGCGGTGTCGGCAAAAAGCAATGCAACTTATAACGCCTACAATAGCTGTGTTAAAGATGTCAAAAACGGTCGCGATTATGATGTGCCTATGCATTTAAGAAACGCCCCGACAGAGCTCATGAAAGAGCAGGGTATGGGCCTGGACTATCGATACTCGCATGACGAGCCAAATGCCTTTTCTGCTGGCGAGTGTTACTTTCCAAAAGAAATGCATGGCACAACCTATTATGAGCCGGTTGGCCGCGGACTAGAGCTAAAGATCTCAGAGAAACTGGCGTCACTGCGTGAAGCGAATTTGCGTGCTGATAGTAAGCGTTACCCTTAAACGAATCATTCATGGATTAGTGCACGTTTTTCGTTAATTCAAGTCGTTATACTTACGCGCTTGATCATATTAGGAGTTTGAAAGTGAGGTACGTTCCTCTAGTAAAAGTGCTGGCTTTGGTGGTGTGTATTTTCGCTTCTCCTACCCATGCGACAAGTACAAAAAATACCTGGTACGTTGGTGTATCTCTGCTCAGCTCCAAGACAGAATATGTTTCTGTCGAAGACCTTAAACTTACTCATGATAGACGATTTAATTCTCGCTCTATTGGCGGCACAAGTTACGGTCAGCGAAGAGTTGAGTTTGATGATTCCGCGTATGGCTACCGTTATTTTGTTGGGGTTTCTCCTAATGAATCTTTCGATTTTGAGTTGGCATTTATAGATTTTGGCGAAACGGGAGCCGTCTATACGACCAATGATATTGTTGGCACTTTTGATCAAAGTTCATTGGAAGCGAGAGTAACGCTGAAAGGCATTTCAGCTCAAGTTCAGTACCGCCAACAGATAGGCGATTATGAGGGGTTTGAATGGCTAGCTCGATTTGGGATGACAGCGTGGGATGGCGAAGTACAGAATACGTTTATTGCTTCCGGCTACACTACTCTGCCTGATAAAAGAAGCGGATCAGAGGTCAACAACAGAGGCTATGACGAGTACTTTGGTGTGGGGTTGAGTTATAAAATCAACGATCGCTGGCGCACTCGTTTTGACCTAGATCGTTATGCAATGGGAGGCACTGAGACGGACGCGCTTACGCTAACGACAGAGTATCGCGTTGATTGGTCCTGGTTTTAAGCTAACGGCTATTGCCTATTTGATTTAGCGTTATCGTCTGCATAGCGCTCTAGTTACTCCTCCTCTGAGATCCTTTCACCTTGGTAAGGTCTAGTCTAGTGAGCAAACTTCCTTTGGTCGTTTCGCTTGCTGTTAGCCAAACCCCAAATGCTGTTAGTTTTTGGCATGCACTGTAAAGCAATTCTAAGATCATTATGCCGATACTGGCTCAAGCTCCCTGCCATACTTCAATAAGTCGACATGCTGATCGAGTAATTCGATGAGGCTTGCCTGAGTATCTTGACTGCCACAAAAGTTTTTTAGTTTGATGATGCTTCTGTCGAATACTAGCTGGTTTCTTTGCTGAAAAAATTTAACCTCGCACCCCAATAGGCGCTCATACTCAGAAACCGCAGCTTGAGGTGCAAACGTGAAATGCACTTGCCGACTGAACGCAGAGCTTGCAGAACGAGCTGATAAGTTCTTTGCTTCCGCAATGAAAAATGCAAATTGGCGCTCAATTTGAGGTCTTACTTGCTCCAATGAATATACTGTGGAACTTGCTTCTATTTTCCCTAGCGATTGTTCGCAGTCCCAGGACAACGCTGACGTCACAATACTTTGAGTAAGGTGCTGATAACGCATCGCATGGAATAACGCTCGTTCTAGTGTTGGGCTAGTTTCGATGACTGTCGTAAGCATAGAGCGATGCAGCGAGGAACCGTTCATTCCTATGCGAAGCGCCAGGAGGGGGTCGCCAGAACTCGTCTCTGCGCTGCGCCATAGTCGTAATAGCGTGTTGCCACTTTGTCTGTCATATGGTTGCTTGAGCGACTCTTGACGAATACCCGACTCTTCAAGTAACCGTGCGCGATCTAAGCCTAGCCTGTCGCATGCATCTATAATAGATAGCACATGATAGTTGGCGGCTGTAGCTGTCGTCATGAGTAATTGCCTTAATTATTGTAATTAGCAAAAGAATATAGCTCCCCGCGATTTGTACTGTCTAGTCTTAAGAGAAAATTGTCTGCACTTTCTTTCTCTTCTTAGCGTGAAATGCTTTGTGAACTGCATACTGCCCTAATATTTACTACCGGCAACTAAGTGCTAACGTCGTTATTTGAGGTTTACGCAATAAATGCTGATGCTAAGGCGGTATTAAGTGATTAGTGCAAATGACGGCAGAGATTAGTCGAGTATTTAATAACGAAAATGCGTCAGGACTGAAGAATTGATTTGGCTTTAAACGCTAGCGCGCTCTTGGCATTTCTTATCAAGCATTCTACCTTTGGGATGAACGCTTAATAGGGGGATGCGATATTCTGGTTTTAGGCTTTTTCGATGATAGTCCATTTTTTCTCTGAGCTGTCTGTTTCTGAGCTATCTATCTGTTGGATGGACTAAATCGTCTAACTGCCTGTCTAGCGCTTTGTTTTCCGAGTTTATTGGGTAGCTAAGCTAGCTTCTCTTGAGGCATCTTTTGACGCCTGAATTTTAGGGTTTTGAGGCATGTTAGTGTCGGCTTCGGTCGAGGTTAGCGCCGCTTGGTCGGCTGTTGAGCGCATTGGAATTTCGGAACTAGTTGACGCTGAGCGTTTTGCCTCATCGGATAAAACTTTAGGGGCGGCCAGCTCGCGCGCATCCTTTGAAACCTGCAAATACGAGCCAACAAGGGTGGCTAGCAGGGCAGAAGCGATAATCGTTTTTCGGGCGTTAGGGTTCATTATTATTGGTTCCCTTGGTAAGCGTAAATAAACGGGTTCGCGGGTAGTTCTGCGACTGCTGATATATCCATTTGATCACACAGTAATTAGTGTAAAACGCTATGAATTTTCTGTCTAGCGGCTGTTTATCAAACTGGGTTCGAGATATAGTCTTCGCTAACCTAACTATGATGTATCGATAACTCAATCATGCCTTTCAAAAGAATAATCGTTCCTATCTCTTGTCTTATGCTATTTGTTTTGGCCGCCTACTGGATCAAGACATCTAAACCCGAAGCGTCAACAGGTAAGCCTACTGAAAAACCTTCAATGCTGGTTCAAACTCAAGTCTTAACGCCGCAGCCTTTCGAGTTGATGGTCGAGTCCTTTGGTGTGGTGCAAGCAAAGCATCGAAGCGAGTTGAACGCCTTGGTGAGTGGGCAAGTTCGTCAGGTTTCTCCAGAATTTAAGGCCGGCGGGCGCGTGTCCGAAGGCGATATTTTGTTATCGTTGGATACGAGTGACTACGAATTGGCCCTACAAGAGGCCTTGGGAAATCTCGCCAATTCAGAGCTTGCGTTAGCCGAAGAGAAGGCTCGTTCGGAGCAGGCTTTGCGCGACTGGAACTCAAGAAAAGGGTCGATTGAAGGGAGTGATTTCACATTGCGTAGGCCGCAACTTAAGGCCTCACAAGAGAATCTTAAAACAGCCCAAGCACGCCTAAAAAAAGCTCGGCTTGATCTTGAGCGGTGCCAAGTTCGCGCAACATTTTCTGGTCGCATTCAAAGCACCTTTGTCGAGAAAGGAAGTGTTGTCAATCCTGGTTTATTGTTAGCGAGTGGCTATGATACCTCTGCCGCAGAGGTCAGGCTGGCAGTCCCCAGCGCTGCTCTGCAATATCTGACCGTACCAGAGAGCATCAGTGGACCAACGCGTGACGGAAGCATCGTACGCTTTACTAACGGGCTTCTGAAACCGGCTCAAGTATGGGAGGGACAAGTCATCCGTTCGGAGGCGGCCATTGATAGTGCGACGCAGCAGCTTTATTTGGTCGCTGAAATAGTTGACCCGTTCTCCCGAACGACCGTTAACTCCGTTGACAGGCACCCTCTAGCGCTTGGCCAATACTTGGAGGCGGACATCGTCGGTAAGCGTTTAGAGGATGTAATCACCGTCCCAAGTTCAACTATTTACCAGGGGCGTTATATTTATGTTGTTGAAGAAGGGTTGTTGCAACGACGAGAGGTCGAGATAGTTTGGGCGGCTGGTGAGGTAAGTATTTTGGGTAAGGGCGTTAATGAAGGTGACGAGTTGATCACGACCTCTCTAGGGCAGGTTTCCAGTGGCACGCCCGTGCGCACGAAGTCGAGCCTTAATGACGCCGACTTATCTGCGCCGCGAGATAGCGGTGATGTAAGCAAAAAAGGTGCTGCGCTTTGATTCATTGGTTTGCAAAAAACGATGTTGCAGCGAACTTGTTGATGCTAACGCTGTTGGCGTTGGGCTTGGGATCTTTGAAGTTTAATATTCCTCTTGAGGTGTTTCCGAGCATTGAACCTCGCGCAATTACGATAAATGTAGCCGTTCCAGGCACGCTCCCTGAAGACATCGAGACCGGCGTCAGTGTCAAACTAGAAGAAGCGATACAAGACCTAGAAGGCATTGACGTGTTGACGAGTCGTTCCTTTGAAAATTCTGGACAAGTCTTAGTCACGCTGATTGACGGCTATGACCCTCAAGACATGCTCGCACAAATTAAAAACCGTGTAGATGCCATTAACACCTTACCTGCGGACGCCGAGCGCCCAGTCGTGTCGCTGGCGACACGAAAGCGAGAAGTCATTAGTGTCGCTGTGTCCGGTGATTTAACCGAACGCGAAATTCGCAATGAAGCGGAGCGGTTACGCGACCAGATCCTGGCATTAGATGGCGTTTCTCAAGTTGAACTAGATGGCGTGAGAGACTACGAAGTCAGCATTGAACTAAGCGAACAAAGCCTAAGAAAGTATGGCTTGTCGATGGCACAAGTGGCGAGTGCCATCAGTACCAGTTCGCGCGATATTTCTGCTGGTAGCCTAAGAACCTCTGGTGGCGAAATACTGTTGAGGTCTTCGGGTCGAGCCTATTCTGCCGACGAGTTTAAGCGCATTGTAGTAGTACAAGCGGGTGACGGCGCGCAAATTAGATTAGAACAGATAGCCCAGATCAATGACGGATTCGTCGAAGATACTGTGATGACTCGCTTCAATGGCAAACCTGCTGCCTTGGTGGATGTCTATCGTGTGGGCAATGAAAGTGCGATTGAGGTGGCTAATACAGTTAGAGAGTTTTTGGAAGCTAAGCAGAAAACCTCCTCTGCGGTCACTTTAACGCCTTGGCGTGACCGCTCTAAAATAGTAAAAAAACGTTTGAATACGCTGACCAATAACGCCATTCAGGGTGGTATTTTGGTCATGTTGTTACTGGCGTTATTCTTAAGGCCTGCGATTGCATTTTGGGTCTGTATTGGCATTCCCGTTTCGTTCATGGGCGCTTTCTTATTAATGCCGGTATTTGGTATTACCTTAAACGTGATCAGTCTTTTCGGCTTTATCGTGATTCTAGGGATTGTCGTCGACGATGCCATTGTGACCGGCGAGAATATCTACAGCCACCTGCGACGAACAGACGACAGCTTTAAGGCTGTGGTGGAGGGAACGCAGGAAGTCGCGGTGCCAGTGACCTTTGGTATTCTGACAACGGTTGCAGCGTTTTTGCCGATTGCTTTCATTGATGGCGTGAGGGGACAGTTATTTGCAGCGATTCCAGTTGTCGTAATTCCGATTTTGCTATTCTCTCTCATCGAGTCAAAACTGGTCTTGCCTGCCCACCTTAAGCATCTGAAGCTAAGGAGCCAGAACGGAGGTTTTGAACGATGGCAACAGGGCTTTGCTGATCGCTTTGAACGCGCTGTGTTGTACTACTATCAGCCGGCACTAACAAAAGTACTAGCGCATCGGTATGTGTTTTTGGCTTGCGCCCTAGGCCTTTTGATAGTATTGCAGGCCTTGCTGAGTTCCGGTTGGATGAAGTTTATTTTCTTCCCAAAAGTCCAAAGTGAATTGGCGCGTGCGACACTCACAATGCCAACCGGCACGCCTTTTGAGGTAACGGACCAGTATGTTCTCGAGATGTTTGACGCAGCAGCGACCCTTCAACAAAAGTATAAAGAAGTGGACTCCGATACGGGTGAAAGCGTTAGCGTCGTTAAGAACATACTGACAAGCTCGAGTGGTGAGACGGGTCGAGTGATATTCGAAATTATTTCACCAGAAGAGCGGGCTAGTGATATCACGAGTCGCGAGTTAGTCAATGAATGGCGTCGACTAGTGGGTCAAGTACCCGGTTCAGATAGCCTGACTTATCGTGCTGAAATAGGGCGTGTGAGTGACCCCATCGATATCGAGCTGCGGGGCCAAGATTTCGAATCGCTATCTGCTTTGGCAGAACAAATTAAAGCAAAGCTGCAGACGTACCCTAGCGTATTTGATATTTCGGATAGCTTTTCAGACGGCAAGCAGACTATTGAGCTTGAACTGAGTCCCAGTGCTTACGCACTCGGTTTTACTCGCAGTGATATTGCGACACAAGTACGTGAAGCGTTTTATGGCCTTGAAGTACAGCGTATTCAGCGAGGTCGCGACGACGTTCGCGTTATGTTGCGTTATCCATTGACGGAGCGGCGCTCGCTCAAATCGTTAGAGGACTATCTTGTGCAAACACCGGATGGCGCTCAAGTGCCGCTATCCCTATTAGTAAAAATGTCCCCGTCGACTAGTCCTGAGCGAATTACGCGGATTAACCTAACGCGAACCGTCAGTGTAACGGCGGATATCAATAAGCAACAAACAAATATGCTGGTGCTACAAGACGAGCTAAAGGTCTTTATCGATGAGCAAACAAGCGGCACTTTTTCTGGCATTAGCTATAAAATGCAGGGCGAAGCGCGCGAACAGCGTCAATCTTTTGGAAGTTTAAAGTGGGGGCTGTTTTTTGTGGCGTTTGTTATTTATTGCTTGCTCGCGATTCCATTCAAATCCTATGTCCAGCCAATTATCGTGATGCTAGTGATTCCTTTCGGTGCCATAGGCGCGATTGGCGGTCATTGGCTAATGGGGATGGACTTAACGCTGATTAGTTTACTCGGAATGCTGGCGCTGACTGGAATTGTCGTTAACGATAGCCTCGTACTCGTCGACTTTATTAATAAGCGCAGAGCAAAAGGCGGCGACTTGCTAACAGCCGTCTCGACGGCCGCGGCATCACGTTTTCGACCCGTTGTATTAACATCGCTCACGACATTTCTAGGCTTAATGCCGCTGTTGTTTGAGCAATCGACGCAAGCACAGTTTTTGATTCCAATGGCGGTATCTTTGGGTTTTGGTATCTTGTTTGCCACCGTGATCACACTCTTTCTGGTGCCGGTTAACTATCTAATCATTGAAGACTTATGGAAAAGAAACACTCTGTCCCGATCGAGCTAATTCGCTCCGCGTTGGCGGCGACGATTCGGCAAGACATCAATATAGAGCAGTTGCTCGACGAAGCAGGCTTGTCTTATTTAAAAGAGATGCTTGCTGACCCCGAATGCAAAAACCGCGTTAGCCTCGACGACTTTGGCGTGCTGCTGAGAGGCTTGTGGTTAATGCTGGGTGACGAGTCTAGTGGCTTCTTCGGGCGGCCTTTAAAAATTGGCACCTTCGGGATGATGTGCCATGCCATCATTACCTCAGGCAATTTGCGGCGTTCGTTGCTTCGCAGTGCCCGTTACATTAGTTTGGTGTCGGACGATCTAAGCTTGGAGCTAAAAGAGTCAGGCACAGAAGCGCGCTTGCTAATCCATTTTGATAACCCTCATCAGCTTGATGAGTCGTTTATCGTCACCTCGATTTTTGTTATTTGGATTCGCTTATCCTGCTGGTTGATTGATAAACCAATGATGCTTGAACGCATTAACTTCCGTTTTGCTGAACCTGCTTATCTAGACGAATTCCCAAGTATGTTTCCATGTCGACATGCGTTTTCTCAGTCAGAAAACAGTGTTGTTTTCAGTCGTCATTTATTGGCGCTGCCAGTGCAGCAGAACCCTGAAACGCTGCTGCCATTTTTAAGTCACGCGCCTGAATCATTGCTGACGCAGTTTCGAGAAGATGACAGCATGACAGGGCAGGTGAAGCGTTTATTGCTAAATCGACAAGGCGTCCAAACTGAGCTCGAAAATATGAGCTTTGAAGCGGTCGCGGACGAATTGCATATGACCACGCACACGGTAAGGCGCCGTCTGAAAGACGAAGGTAGTAGTTTTCAGGAAATTAAAGACAGCCTTCGTCGAGACAGAGCTCAGCGCCTGTTAGACCAGCATGACTTGTCGATACAAGAGATTGCTGAACAGCTAGGATTCTCAGAGGCCGCCGCCTTCGCTCGAGCCTTTAAAAAGTGGACGGGTTTTACGCCCGGCGCTTATCGCGAACAGATCCAGCTTTCTGCTCAGGGTATAAGTTAGATTGGCCTCTGCAGCAGTATTTCAGCCGAAGTAACAGAATGATTTTGCGCGGCATAATGGAGGGAGTGCCTAGACATTTCACTGGTTTAGTTGATGTATATAGCGGCGTTCGCTGCAAGCCTTGATTCTGCCCCAATGTTAAATTTGATTAAAAATTAAACAGTTTTCTTTTGTTTTCCTCATCCTGATCTACTATCAAATGTGACGCAGTTCAAAGTGTTCTAGCAAATTAGCCTTAAGAGGGTGCGCATATGAATGTTCGAGGTGGTGAAGATAACAAAAATTGGTTTCGCAGTGATCGTATGCTGCACGTCAATGAAAACTGGTACTTTGTGACACGAGAGAATACCCAGGAAGGGCCTTTTTCATCGCGAAACGAAGCAGAAAATGAGCTAACGCTTTACATTCGGCATGCCAACGAGCCTTTCTATGAAAGGGCTGGAAACGCCTAAGGTTTTTTCTCTGGCTCTATATTTTTCTATCGATAGAGCAAGGGCGTGTTTAATGCAGGTTGAACGTTGGTTCGAAAACTAGCCAAAGTTTCGCGCTGCAAGAAAAAGTCAATCACGATGCAATAGTTGGTCATTGAGGCAAAATTTGTTACTGCCTTATGATTTGGGTTCCCTTTAAGTCATCCGTTATGGGACCTAAATAATGACAAATGATGCACTAATCTTTGACGCTATCCGTACTCCTCGTGGTCGAGGCAAGGCGACTGGCGCTCTTCATGAAGTAAAACCTGTCACGCTGTTGACGGGCCTCTTGAATACACTCCAAGAAAGAAACCAATTTGATACTCAAGATGTCGACGACATCGTGATGGGCTGCGTCACCGCTGTGGGCGACCAAGGTGCAGTAATCGCGAAGACAGCTGCCTTGGCAGCTGGTTGGAACGACGATGTTGCCGGTATGGTACTGAATCGTTTTTGTGCCTCGGGCTTAGAAGCTGTCAATACGGCTGCTATGAAAGTTCGTTCTGGCTGGGAAAACTTAGTCGTCGCGGGTGGCGTAGAGTCTATGTCGCGTATTCCAATGGGCAGTGACGGCGGTGCTTGGGCGATGGACCCAGAAACCAATCTAGATACTGGCTTTATGCCTCAAGGTATTGGCGCGGATTTGATCGCGACCTTGGGTGGCTACTCGCGTACGGATGTTGACCAGTATGCAGCGACATCTCATCACCGAGCGGCAGCGGCCTGGAAGAAAGGCGCTTTTGAAAAGTCGATCGTTCCAGTTGTAGACCGAAACGGTATGATGATTCTGGACCATGACGAACTCATTCGAGCGGACAGCAGTGTCGAAACGCTTTCTAAGTTGAAAGCATCGTTTCAAATGATGGGCGAGATGGGCTTTAACGGTGTTGCGCGCGAGCGTTATCCACAAGTTGAAACCATCAACCATATCCACACACCAGGGAACTCCTCAGGCATTGTAGATGGTGCTAGTGCGGTATTGATCGGTAGTGAAGCCGCAGGTAAGAAGTTTGGTATGAAGCCTCGCGCTCGCATCATCTCGACCGCCGTGGTCGGCTCAGACCCAACCATCATGTTAACCGGCCCAGCCCCTGCCGCGCGTAAGGCGCTTAAAGTCGCTGGCATGGATGCGTCTGATATTGACCTGTTCGAAGTCAACGAAGCGTTTGCTTCAGTTGTCATGCGGTTTATGGACGAGATGAAAGTCAGTCACGACAAAGTCAACGTAAATGGTGGCGCCATTGCAATGGGGCACCCGCTGGGTGCAACAGGCGCAATGATTCTAGGAACCCTGCTTGATGAGCTGGAAGCACGAGACCTGAAGACCGGTCTGGCGACCTTATGTGTAGGTGGCGGTATGGGTATCGCGACGATCATCGAGCGAATATAAGTTTGGGTTTGGGAGAATAAATAATGAGTTCAGTAATATACGAAAAAGATGCGGACAACATTGTCCACTTGATCCTTGATAAGCCCAATGCGGGTGCCAACCTAATGGATCAGGAATTCACTGATTCATTCGTTGCAGCGGTCGAAAAGCTACAAAATGATGATTGGGCAGGGGTTTTGTTTCGCTCAAATAAATCTACCTTTTTTGCAGGCGGTAATTTAGACGACCTGTACGCAACGACAAAAGAAAACGCGCACGTATTGCACAACATGGTCACCCGTCTTAAAGACGCCATGCGCACCCTGGAAACATCAGGTAAGCCAGTAGCCGCTTGTATTAATGGTGCTGCACTAGGTGGCGGTTGGGAGCTGGCATTATCATGTCACTACCGAGTCGCCCTGAACAAAGGTGTAACGCTTGGTTTGCCGGAAGTGACCCTCGGCTTGTTGCCTGGTGGCGGCGGTGTGGTGAGAATGTCGCGATTGCTTGGTCTACAAGCAGCGCTGCCATTTTTGACAGAAGGGCGTCAGTTCAAACCTGAAAAAGGCAAAGAGCTAGGCTTGATCAACGATATCGTTGAAACACCAGAGCAGTTGGTTGAGTCAGCCATTGCTTGGATAAAAGCGAACCCGAAAGCACAGCAGCCTTATGATGTGAAGGGTTACAAAGTACCTGGCGGGAAGCCAAACAATCCATCATTGGCAAAAATGTTGCCCATCGCACCGGCAATGATGCGTGACAAGACTAAAGGCACCTTGCCAGCGCCAGAGTCAATCTTGTGCGTAATGGTTGAAAGCCTGCAGGTTGATGTGGAATCGGCGATGCGTATCGAAACACGATACTTCGTGGAATTAGTGTGCAGCCAAGTCGCAAAGAACTTGATTGGTACGTTTTGGTTTCAGTTAAACGAAATCAAAGCTGGCGCAGCACGTCCAAAGGGTTTTGACAGCGCGAAAGTCACTAAGGTCGGTATCCTTGGTGCTGGCATGATGGGCGCAGGTATTGCTTATTCGAGCGCTTGCAAAGGCATCGATGTCGTGTTGAAAGATGTGTCCGCTGAAAATGCTGAAAAAGGCAAAGCGTACTCGCAAAACTTGTTAGACAAGAAAGTGAAGAAAAAACGTCTAACCGCTGAGCAACGTGATGCAACACTTGATCGTATTCTTGCCACTGAAAACGCGGCAGATTTGGCGGGCTGCGATTTAATTATCGAAGCGGTTTTCGAAGATCGTGAATTGAAAGCGCGCGTCACAAAAGAAGCGGAAAGTCAGTTAGCGCCCTCGGCTGTATTTGCGACTAATACCTCTACCTTGCCTATTACAGGTTTGGCCGAAGCGTCAGAAAGACCGGCGAACTTCATTGGTCTGCATTTCTTCTCCCCAGTCGACAAAATGCCTCTAGTCGAAATTATCACAGGCAAAGAAACGTCAGAAGAAACCTTGGCGAAGGCCTACGACTATGTGCTTCAGATAGGCAAGACGCCAATCGTGGTGAATGACAGTCGAGGCTTCTTTACCTCTCGTGTATTTGCCACCTTTGCGCAAGAAGGCATCGCGATGTTAGGTGAGGGCATTCCTGCCGCCGCCATTGAAAACGCGGCATTTTTGTCTGGTTTCCCAGTCGGCCCCTTGGCCGTTACGGACGAAGTCAGCATTACGCTGATGGAGAAAATTCGTAATCAAACCATCAAAGATATGCAAGAAGCCGGCGAAGAGTATGTTTTGCATCCTTCTGATCCGGTTGCGGATCGAATGCTCGAAGCGAATCGTCCGGGCAAGTTAGCCGGTGCGGGTTTTTACGAGTACCCAGCCAATGGTAAAAAACACTTATGGTCAGGTTTGAAGGAAACATTCGGCGGCGAAGCTGAGTTTGAATTACAGGACCTGAAAGATCGCATGCTTTACATCATGGCGATCGAAACAGCGCGCTGTATGGAAGAAAAAGTGCTGACGAGTGTTCGTGACGCGAATATTGGTTCGATCATGGGAATCGGTACGCCGGTCTGGACGGGTGGTGTGTTGCAGTACGTCAACCAAATTGGTCTGCCTGCTTTTGTAGCGCGTGCTGAAGAGCTTGCGAACCAGCATGGTGAGCGATATGCGGTTCCGCAGATTTTGAAAGATATGGCGAAGAACGGAGAGACCTTTAAGGACTAGTTCTGTTTAGTTTTTGGGGCTCTAAAATTAGAGAGCTCCAATCCGACATTAATTTCGGGTGTGACGCTGATGGCACACCCGCGAGAACAAGAAGAGAGTAAACACATGATTAAACGTACTGTATTTGAATCTGAACATGAAATGTTTCGCGATAGCTTTCGTAAATTTCTAACTGACGAAGCGGTTCCTTACCATGCGCAGTGGGAAAAGGACGGTCAAGTCTCACGAGAGCTTTGGAAAAAAGCAGGTCAGCTTGGCTATTTAAGCCCGACTGTGCCAGAAGAGTACGGCGGTGTAGGGGTAGATTTTCGCTATAACGCTGTGGTCGATGAAGAGGTCGCACGCCTAGGGTTAAGTGGCGTAGGGTTTGGATTGCACTCAGACATTGCGGTGCCTTACATCATGGCCTACGGCACAGAAGAGCAGAAGCAGCGTTACTTGCCAGGTTGTGTTAACGGAGACATCGTGACAGCGATCGCGATGACTGAGCCGGGCACGGGCTCTGATTTACAGGGCGTGAAAACAAACGCCGTGTTAGATGAGTCGGGCGAACACTATATTCTGAATGGTTCCAAAACCTTTATCACGAATGGTCAAATGGCTGACCTAGTGATTGTTGTCGCTAAAACGAATCCGGATGCGGGCGCAAAAGGCACTAGCTTGTTGTTGGTCGAAGCGAATAGCGAAGGGTTTGAGAAAGGTCAGAACCTTGAAAAGATTGGAATGAAGGCGCAAGACACGTCTGAGCTGTTTTTCCAAGACGTGAAGGTGCCAAAAGATAACTTGCTTGGCGCAGATGGCATGGGCTTTATTTACTTGATGCAGGAATTGCCACAAGAGCGCTTGTCGGTCGGACTTAACGCGATTGCTAGTGCCGAATCTATTCTTGAGCAAACGATTACCTATGTTAAAGAACGAAAGGCTTTTGGTCGCAGTATTTCGTCATTTCAAAATACACAATTCAAGCTTGCTGAAATGTCTGCAACGCTCACGATGGCGCGCGTGTTTGTCGACAAATGTTTAGATCTACACATCGCGAAGCAGCTCGACGTGGTAACGGCCGCAAAATTGAAGCTGCTCAGTACTGATATTCAGTGCGACATTATTGATGAGTGTCTCCAGTTACATGGCGGCTATGGTTATATGCTGGAATACCCCGTCGCGCGTGCTTATGCCGACGCCAGGGTACAAAAAATATATGCCGGCACGAACGAGATAATGAAGTTGATTATTGGTCGCTCGATCGTTTAATCGGTCACACAAAAAAGCCGAACAACTGTTCGGCTTTTTTGTGGATATTTTGTTGCTTTAAACATTCTTACTCACGGTATGCGGGCTTGAGATAGCCATACGACGTGAGAGTGATACACCTTTATCAGCTTGGCCGCGAGGCAAGTCACGCCGCGCGCCGTGATCAAAAAGAGAAAACACTATGTCTTTGCCACTTTCCGGTTTAAAAATTTTAGACTTTTCGACCTTACTTCCTGGGCCTTATGCGACACAACTGTTAGCGGACATGGGCGCCGAAGTACTAAGGGTTGAAGCACCGTCTCGGCCGGACTTGTTGAAAATGATGCCGCCCATGGCAGGCAAAGTCTCTGCCGCTCACGCCTCTATCAATCGAAATAAAAAGTCGATCGCAATAGACCTTAAACATGCTTCGGCTACGGCGATTATCGCGGACTTATTAAACGAATATGACATTGTGATAGAGCAGTTTCGGCCCGGCGTTATGGCACGCCTTGGTTTAGGCTTTGAGCAGCTAAGTGAAATCCAAAACAAACTTATTTATTGCTCTATCACTGGCTACGGCCAAACAGGCCCATACAAAGACAGGGCAGGTCACGATATCAATTATCTCGCGTTGTCTGGCTTGGCCAGTTACTCCGGGCGCAAAGATACCGGGCCGGTTTTGTCCGGCACGCAAATCGCCGATATTGCTGGCGGCTCACATCATGCAGTGATGGCGATTTTGGCGTCGGTGATTCAACGCAGCGCGACGGGCAAAGGTCAGTATCTTGATATCAGCATGAGCGACGCCGCCTTGGCTCTCAATACTATGTTCGGCGCAGGTGCGGTCGTTAGTAAAAAAGACCCGACATGTGGTGGCGAGATGCTTAACGGCGGGTTGTTCTATGACTACTACGAAACACAAGATGGTCGCTATTTATCGATCGGTAGCTTAGAGCCGAACTTCGCCGCGGGTTTGCTAAGCCAACTCGAACTGCAAAGTTTTATGAACAAAATAGCAGACCCTCGTCCCGAGTCTCAAATTGCCTTGAGAGAGGCGATTGCGGATAAAATAAAATCTCAAGCAATGTCTCATTGGCAGACTGTATTTGCGGCGATTGACGTCTGTGTCGAGCCCGTATTAACGCTTAATGAAGCGGCGACCAACGAGCACTTCGTGGCACGGGGAATGATCACCACCGCAATAGACAAAGACGGTAATTCGATTACTCAAATTAATTCGGCACTGCCATTTCGTCGAGAGATGCATCAGGCGGGCGCACAATTGGGTGAACATACAACTTCCGCATTGACACAAGTCGGGTATGATAGCGATTCGATCGAGGCCTTACGCTCGGCGAAATGCATCAAGTAAAGACGGAATAAAAACAAAATAAAAAGGACATACCGATGGAGCACAACTGGATACTGTTACCTATTATCGCGCACATATTTCTCGTAGTTGTGCTCTACATCGTTCTAGCGCTGCGCAAATCTGCGGCAATAAAAGCGGGCGGCGTAGACCGAAAAGCCACCGCGCTTAACAATAAGGCATGGCCCGAATCGGTGGTCCGCGTTTCAAACAATATCGACAACAACTTTGAAGCCCCTATGCTGTTTTACGGTGTGTGCATGGTGAGTTTTATGGTGGGCGCTACCGGCTTGTTTGCGATGGTATGTGCGTTTGGCTACGTTGCGCTGCGTTATGTACACAGCTATGTGCATATCAGCTCTAACTACGTGCCGGTGCGCCTGTCGATTTTCGCGGTGTCTTTACTCGTTATACTAGCGATGGCAATTAACGTGTTGATGGTTATTGTGGGCGACTGAAAACTCCAGTGCTGCGATGGGATAGGTTACTGTGTTTGTTGCTGCCACTTCTAACGACTGCTAGTTACTATTTTTCACAACTACTCACCACACTACAGTCACGCGCTTAAATCTTGTCGCACGGGTCGTTAATTTTTGGCATGCTGTGTTAATTTATAAAAAAACCAATCACAACAGTAGGTTACTCGACGGATTTGAGGCGCATTAAAAAGGGACATTAAACCGACGCGTCTGCTTTACACCCCAACTCTCGTGTTGATAAAGAGTGACATTCATTGACCAAAAAAGCATGAAGAAGATTAATTCACTAAATTTGTTTAATAAGCGTTATGTGTATAAATGAACATGAAATATAGACCTGCTATTAAACTGATTATTGTCTTTGTAATTGTTGCTGTTTTGCCTTTGCTACCAACTTTGTTTGCAGGTTTTATTGCAAGTATTAATGGATGCGAATTGCATGAAGGCTTTGTTAATCCCTGCGTCATACTGGGTTACGACTTCGGCGATATATTATATGGCATGGGGGTAATGTTTTGGCTGGCTTTGTTTACAATACCACTAGGAGTTCTGGGTGTTTCTATCGGTTTGGTTCGGTTAGTGATTGCTTTGTATAAAAATAAAGAGCGTTCTTAATTAGCAAATAAACAAACTGTTATGGCTTAAAGGGGTCAGACCCCATTAATTGTTTTAGCTCGATGAATTTCGTTTTACGCACGTAGGGAGACACCGTTAAAGTAGGCCGAGTTTTTCCTACAGCCGCGTTAATAAGCCCAAGCGAGCAAGCACTCTGGCTCGAATCCAAGCGGCAATCTGCGGTATTTTTATCGCTTGTATATTTCGCTTAAGGGCGTTTCTGTTCCTGCGAAATTCAAGTATTTTGAAAGTTCATACTTAGTTGTCTATTCTTACTGATATAGTTTACCGTCTTGCTATGGCGCTACTCGTCTCTGAAATTTAGTCGAAATCAGCCTGTTATCGACGAGGAAACAGCAGCATACAGCTGTCGCTAATTGACCAGAACAAATCTAATAATAATAACTATTTGGGAGAGCTACTCATCATGTTAGCATCCAGACTTTCCAAGCTAATCGTTTCAGGGTTTCTAGTCAGCGCCAACTTTGGCTATGCCGCAGATGGTGCGACCGCATCTCCTAATGTGCTTTCAATGTCACTTGAAGAACTCTTGAAACTAAGCGTGTCGGTGGCAGAACCGGGATCTTGACCCGCTTTACTGGACACTCACACCTAAAAAGTGAGGTCTATACTATGGCAAGGTATAACAGGTACCAACGAACGGCAAAATACTCGGATGAGTTTAAAGTCAGCGCTGTACTCTTATCAAATCTCGATGCGTGTACTGTGAAATCAGTTGCTGAATCTCTTGATATTCATCCTGTTCAATTATCCATTTGGCGCAGGCAATATAGAGAAGGTTTACTTGTGGCTGACAAACGCAAAAAAATCATCAAGAAGAATGCTTCGTTGAAAGAGTCTGACAAGGTAAAAGCGTTGGAAGCTGAAGTTCAGCGCTTGCAGCTGGAGAACGACATTCTAAAAAAGTGGCAACGATTTCTCGCGGAACAAAGACAGAAAAATTCGAATTCATAGGCCGATATAAAG